>JADHED010000183.1_pt1 | contig 85016 bp, 76 predicted proteins | sample 8952041 | NCBI WGS metagenome assembly JADHED01 (sample SAMN16124423, study PRJNA663239) | bioreactor sludge metagenome | isolation source: sludge (control) | place: India:Bengaluru | collected 2018-09-08
CAAAGGACTCTAGCTTGTCATCGGCTATCTTAATTGTACCTATAGATTTATCGCGATGATTAGATTCAAATATTTCAAATGTTTTAACTGTTCCAAGTAGAATTTCCTTTTTCAGGAAATATGTTTGTGCTGATCCTAGCTTATACAAATAAGAAGCCGAACCATAACCTGTATATAAATGGAATTCTTTATTGCCGATTTTGGCAGAAAAAAACTCTCCCAGCGCGTGCGCTGAGAGAGCGTAGATAAATACTAAGGAAAAGATCGATTTGAACACGCTCAGATACTAGTGATGCTGATGTAACGACTGACCAGTGTACTGAGCTTTTACGCCAAGATCCGTAGCTTTTTGTTGTTTGAATAGCTCTTTTGGATTTTTAATGTCCAGTGCATTGATCAACACCTGGTCAACGTGATCAACCAAAATAACTTTCAATTCTTTAAGCACTTCTTTTGGAATGTCCTTCAAATCTTTTTCGTTTTCTTTCGGGCAGATGATAGTTTTGATACCACCACGGTGAGCCGCTAGAACTTTTTCTTTCAAGCCACCGATTGCCATTACTTTACCACGAAGTGAAATTTCACCTGTCATCGCTACTGTACGTTTTACTGGAATTTTAGTAATCGCAGAAACGATACTTGTAGTTAATGCGATACCCGCAGATGGACCATCTTTAGGAACAGCGCCTTCTGGTAAATGGATATGCACGTCGATGTCTTGGAAATATTCCTTCGCAAAGCCAAACAATGGGCCGCGAGATCGTACGTAGCTCATCGCTGCCGAACATGATTCTTTCATCACGTCGCCCAGCTGACCTGTAACCGTGAATTTACCTTTACCAGGAACCACGCTTACTTCGACTGCTAATAGATCACCGCCAACTTCTGTCCATGCCATACCGTTAGTTAAACCGATTTCGTTAGACTCTTCGATCTTACCAAACTTGAATTTGTGTGGACCCAAAAGTTCTACTAGTTTTTTCGGAGTCACTACATAACCTGCAGAAGATGAAGCTTTTGCGGTTTTCGTTCCGCCCGCCTTCTTTTTAGAGGTTGCCTTATCCGCTTTCATTCCCTGCATGGCTTCTTCCATTACGATGTCTTTGGCTACCTTTCGAGCCACATTTGCCATTTGTCGTTCTAGATTACGTACGCCCGCTTCACGAGTGTAGTAACGAATAACATTTCGGATAGTTGCATCTTGGATAGTCACTTTACGGTCTTTTAAACCATGATTTTCAATTTGCTTTGGAACTAGATAATTCTTAGCAATATGGAATTTCTCTTCTTCGATGTAACCTTCAAGGCTAATAACTTCCATACGATCAAGTAGCGGACGAGGTACTGTATGTAATGAGTTCGCTGTAGCGATGAACATTACTTTAGACAAATCGTATTCCACTTCTAAGTAGTGATCTTGGAATGTGCTGTTTTGCTCTGGATCTAAAACTTCAAGCATCGCTGAAGACGGATCGCCGCGGAAGTCAGACGCCATCTTGTCGATTTCATCTAGCAACACCAACGCGTTTCCTTTTTCAACTTTTCTTAAGGCTTGAATAATTTTACCCGGCATCGCACCTACGTATGTTTTTCTATGACCGCGAATTTCCGCTTCATCACGCACGCCACCTAACGAGATACGCGCAAATGGACGGTTTAACGAAGTCGCAATCGATCGAGCCAATGATGTTTTACCAACCCCTGGAGGACCCACTAAGCACAAGATAGGGCCTTTTAAAGTGTTCGATAACGAAAGAACCGCTAGGTATTCTAGAATTCTTTCCTTAACTTTTTCTAAACCCCAATGGTCTTCATCCAAAACTTTTTGGGCTTTTTTGATGTCGTGACTTTCAGCCGAGTAATCTTGCCATGGTAATGATAAGATCCAATCGATATAGTTACGAACCACTGTCGCTTCTGCCGACATTGGTGACATCATCTTAAGTTTTTTAACTTCTTTTAAGACTTTGTCTTTCGCTTCTTGAGTCATCTTCTTAGCTTTACATTTAGCCTCTAACTCTTGCAGTTCAGCTTGGTAGTCATCTTTATCGCCAAGTTCTTTTTGAATCGCCTGCATTTGTTCGTTCAAATAGTATTCTTTTTGTGAACGTTCCATTTGCTTTTTCACGCGTGTGCGGATTTTCTTTTCTACTTCTAGAATCTCGATCTCGCCCGTCATGATATTTAATAAATGTTCTAAGCGTTTTTCTGGCTCGAAAATCTCTAACACTTTTTGCTTGTCTTCGATCTTCAAATTCAACTGAGCTACGATGATGTCGGCTAGTTCGCCGGCACTCTCAATTGAAGTAACACGCATTAGGATTTCAGGCGGGATACGCTTGTTTAGTTTTACATACGTTTCGAATGTCGCTTTGACTGATCTCACCAGAGCTTGCGCTTCAACTTGAGATTCTACTTCTTCTGGAATTTCTTCGTATTTAACCACAAAGAAATTCTCGTTGTTAACAAAGTCTTTAATTTTTACACGACGCTTGCCTTCGACTAGAACTTTTACCGTTCCGTCTGGAAGCTTTAAGAGTTGAATGATGGTGCCAATGGTACCTACGGTGTAGATATCCTTAGCTTCTGGGTTATTAGTCTTAGCATCCTTTTGGGCAGCCAGAATAATATCTGATTGTTTACTAATTGCCTCTTCAAGAGCATTGATACTTTTTTCCCGACCAACAAATAAAGGCATCATTAAATGGGGAAATATAATCAGGTCTCGCAGCGGTAATAAAGGCAATTCCATCGTCTTTTGTTCTGCCATACATCCTCCTGGCTCATGATCAGGACCCATATTGGGTCCTAATGTAAGTATGAGGTCTTTAGCAGATAAATCAAAGAAGTTTTTTTTTATTTATTTTATAAAATAATTAACCGGCCATCGTAGATTCAATATCAGAAATTTCTTTTGGAGCGTTCGAAGTCAAGACATCATGACCATTTGAGGTAATTAAAATATTATCCTCAATGCGAATACCTATGCCGCGGTATTCTGCTGGTACGTCTTTATCCGCTTCTGGAACATATAAACCTGGTTCAATCGTAAAACACATTCCAGCTTCAATAGCTCGCGGCTGACCGTTGACAAAATACAGTCCAGCGTCATGAACATCCAGACCTAACCAGTGACCAATGCCATGTGGATAATATTTACGATGCGTATTGGAAGAAATTATATCGTCCTTGCGCCCAGACACTAAACCTAGTTCAAGCATTAGGTCCGTCAACATCGATGCACCTTTTTCGTGCAAATCTTTGAAAAAAACGCCTGGTTTTAAATCCGAAATAATTTCTTTTTCAATGTCTAGTACAGCTTGATACACGCGCGCTTGCACTGGACTAAACTTCCCATTGATGGGGAATGTGCGCGTAATATCCCCCGTGTAGTAATTGTATTCAGTGCCTGAATCTATCAGCAATAAATCGCCCGAACGACACACTTGATCGTTAAAATTGTAGTGTAATGTAGTCCCATTGTTTCCCGCCGCAACGATCGGATGATAACCCTCTCGGGCAGAGCCTTGAGTTAAATAGTAATTCGTCATCAACGCCTGAATTTGACGTTCCGTCATACCCGGTTTCACTGAACGCATCGCTAGTTTGTGGCCTTCCGCTGAAATTTGGCACGCACGACGCTGATTTTCGATCTCGACATCGGATTTTATTAAACGGAATTCACCCAAAAACACGTCGGCATCGTGAATCGGCAATAAGCCAAACCCGGAACGAGGCGAGGAGAGTCGCAAGCTATCCAACGCCGATAGAAATTCTTTATCAAAATCAGGATTTTTTAATAGGCGATAGTAAACCGACTCATAACCCTTTAATAATTTTGGAAATTGCACATGAAATTCATCAATAGGAAAACATTTGTCTACGCCAAATGCTTCTTGAGCCATTTCCGGCCCATAACGAAAACCGTCCCATGTTTCACGTTCAACATTTTTACGACGAACAAACAAAACACTCTCCGGGAATGATCCCGGCTTTAGAATTAAAACCGATTCGGGTTCTTCAAAACCAGTCAGGTAATACATGTTTGAATCTTGGCGATACGGAAAATGAACATCGTGATTTCGAATGTGCTCAGGATGCGCGGCCACTACCAAGGCGCTGTTATTTAATTTCTTAAGCACAGCCTCACGCCGTTTTTTAAATATAGCTACGTTTTCTAAAGGCTTTCTCATAATCCCAATTTCTCCGCTAAATCTTTGACGGCTCGATTCGCTTGGCTAGAGCCTTTTTGCATCATATCGCGTTTATTTTCAAAGTCTAGAACGCTATAGGAGTCTAGGTTTACGTTAATTGTATAATCAACCTGAGAACTTTCCTTAACCATTTGGCTCGAAATCTCGGCCCAAACCAGATTTTCCACGGAATCCGATTCATTAATTGGAGTTTTAAAGGCATTTCCGCCCAATACATTCACCAGCACTACGTAGTTCGCACCCTGTTTTCGCATGTGTTCAGCGACGCTGCGGATTTCACGAACGGCGCTGATATTTTTTTGGTAGGGTTTAAATAACGGTGGGTATGGGATACAGTATGGCAACAAGGCCTCGAGTTTACCCCGGTTCATCATGTAGGTTTTATTTTTCTCTAAATTTAAGGCCGGACAGGCAAATGGTTTTTTGAAATCTTCAGCTTTCAAATTATGAAAAGTTGACTTAATGATGCTTTGGATCGCTGAAAATTCACCTGCGCGCTTACCAGAAATAAGTCCCTTTTTTAATACGTCCTCCCCTTTAATTTTGAACATCTGCCATTCCGTATCGTTAGCAGACCCGCGCCATGCATACAAACTGGCAACTAGCGCGCCCATTTCAATACCGGCAACATTGTATACTGGAATCTTATTTTTTTGAAATTCTTGAAGAACGCCGATATGGCCAAAAACACGCCCACCACCTGGGCCAAAAATCACACCTACTTTTGGCAGACGCGGAACCGGACGAGGCGGTCTGTTTTCAACTTCGACTTCATCTGGCCCCATATTATCATCCACAATTGGGTGACCATCTTCAGATTCTGGAGTCGGAGCTTGAGTCTGAGTTGGGGATTGTGTTGCTTGAGGTGTTTCTTTTGACTTTACACTAGTTGAGTCCGACTTCACAGGAGCCGTAGGTGGCGTTCCGGCATGTCTTTGTGGAGTTTGGCAACTAATCAAACTGATCACTGCTAGAGTTAAAATTAGTAATTTCATATTTTCTCCCGATGGTGCATTCGTCAGATGACCTCGAAAGAATTCTAACTGCTATTTTTTCCAAGAAAAAGGAAAAATTCTTTATTTCCGTCTTTTCCTTCAATCGATGAAGAAAAATATTTTTTTACTCTGAGGTTCAATGATTCCGCAAATTGTACCATGGATTTTTCTAGGACTTGATAGAGCCCTTCGTCTGCAACCACACCTTTCTCATTCAGAGCGTCAGGACCTAGTTCGAACTGCGGTTTGACCAAGACAAGTATGTCCCCATTAGTTTTAAGTAAAAATACAAGCTGAGGCAAAATCAACTTAACGCTTATAAACGAAACGTCCATGCAGATAAAATCAAATCCTAAATTGGGTACATGTTTTTGAAATTCTGTATTTGAATCCAAAGATCGTGCGTTAGTTTTTTCAAGTAACGTAAAGTTAGGATGATTTCTGACATGAACGTGTGTTTGGTCTTGCCCAACATCAATGCCCAAGACCGAGCGCGCACCCATTTTTAATAGAAACTCGGAAAAACCCCCAGTCGAAACACCCACATCTAAGCAGTCTTTCCCTTGATAATTAAGCTGCAATAAATCTGTGGCACCCTTAATCTTATGTCCCGCTCGGGAAACGAATTCATTCGCGAATCCAGAACTGACCTCGAACGGCGTATCTTCGGGATAGTCTTCACTTGGTTTGGTAACGACTTTCTTTTTACCAGAAATAACGACACTGACCTGCCCAAATTTGATCATATCCTGGGCGCGGGTTCGAGTCGGGGCTAAATTCAGTTTAACAAGCAAGACATCCGCGCGCATGGACTACGTTTCACGAGTTATGTTCCACTCAAGGAATTGCAGCAAATGCCGATTCTTGCCTGAAGGAGAATTTAATTTTCTATCTAAATCTAAAATAGTAGATTCAATTTGCTGATGAATTTGTTTTAAAAACGCATCCAATTTATCCACTGCTTTATAGTGGTGGATTAAGTTTTTCTTAGAATCCTTATCTTGCTCACTATCTAAAATGTCGTCTTTGACTTGAAACGCATAACCTAATAACAAACCGACTTCTTTCATCGATTTCAATTGGTCATCTGAAAGTTTCTTAATTAGTCCCGGCCCCATCAATGCACCAGAAATCAAAGCCCCAGTTTTAAGCAAATGAATTTGATTAAGATGGGCAGGCGTTGCAGAAATTTTTCCTGAATCCAATGTGATATCAAAATACTGGCCTAGAATCATTCCATTTAAGCCAGACGAATGCGCTAGCTGCTGAACCAGTTGTGCTAGACTCGCACCAGAACTTGAATAGTGTTTGGCTAAAACCGCAAAGGCTTCCGTTAACAGCGAGTCCCCCGCTAGTAAGGCAATCGCATCACCATAGACTTTATGATTAGTTGGCTTGCCTCTGCGAAAATTATCATTATCCATACAAGGCAGATCATCATGAATTAAGGAATAGGTATGAATCATTTCAATCGCCATCGCCCACGGATAGACGGACTCTACTGGGACACCTAAATATTGAGCTCCAGCAAAGCTCAACAACGGGCGAAAACGTTTACCCCCTGAAAAATACGAATACTCAATACTTTCAAATTGAGAGTTATAAACCGATAAATCACCAGCGATGCCCCCGGAATTGGTCAGCGAAGGGGATTGAATTTTATCAATAGATGCCGCCACCCCAGAAACAGAATGAGCCGTTTCGCGAAATATATGCTGAAATTCACTTCGGCAAAAACTCTCGAAAGATTCTTGCTCTCTCGAATACAAATTCATTTCTTATTTTTCTTCGCCAGAGAATGGAACTGTAACTGGGTTACCATCTTTATCAATACTCATAAGTTTTTTAACTTTTAGTTCAGCTTCAGTTAATTTAGCGTTGCATTCACGAGATAGCTTTACACCTTCTTCGAAAAATTTTAATGATTCTTCCAAGCTCACGTCGCCTTTTTCCATTTTACCGACGATCTCTTCAAGCCGATTTAATTTTTTTTCAAAATCCATACGCTATCCTTCTTTCTTAAGTTCACTTATTTTAATTTTAACTGCACCCTTGCAGAACTTGACGCCAAGTTCCTGGTTCACATCGATATCATCCGAAGAACGAATCACATTTTCACCTTGGGTTACAATCGAATACCCACGATCAAGTACTTTCAATGGACTGATAGAATCTAATACGGCCATGCGGCTTTCTAATTTATGTCGAGCCTTCTCGAGCGCCTTTTCAATCGCGGTATGCAGATCCTTAGTTTTGTGACTTACTTCACGACGAGCTAAATCCATCTTCACTTGCGGATGAGGCATTTTCTCTGTCAATACTTCTAATTTATGTTTATGCTTTAGAAACAAAGTGTCCACAGCGGCTTGCAAACGATTTAACAATTCATCATTTCTGATTGATAAATCTTGCAGATTTTTTTGCGGGTCAACTAGGCGCAATCTTAAATTCTCTAAACGACTGGTTAGGTCTCTAATTTTCCTATTGAATGAATTATTTAAATTATGACTCAAATGAACAAGACGCTGATGAAGTTCTTTTGAGCTTTTAGCAACTAATTCTGCCGCCGCCGACGGTGTTGGCGCGCGCAAGTCGGCAACAAAGTCAGAAATCGTAAAGTCAATTTCATGCCCCACGGCCGAAATCGTAGGGATAGGTGACTGCGCTATCATACGCACCAAGCGTTCATCATTAAATGCCCATAAATCTTCAATCGAACCACCGCCACGCGCGAGCACGATAATATCTACGTTTGGCAACTTCCAAGCCATCTGCAAGGCGTCCATAATTTTCTCGGGCGCACCGTCACCTTGAACCAACGTAGGAATCAATGTGACATCTAAAAAAGGAGCCCGACGAGTAACAATTTGAATGAAGTCTTGAATTGCAGCCCCGGTAGGAGAGCTGATAACTACGATTTTATTTGGATGCGATGGTATTGGACGCTTGCGGGCAGATTCAAATAAACCTTCTGATTTTAATTTAGTCTTTAGTTCTTCAAATGCTTTTTGTAAAGCACCCGCGCCCACTGGTTCCATGTGTTCACATAGAATTTGATAACTGCCCCGTGGCTCAAATACACTGATGCGACCTTTAATCAAAACCTCTAAGCCGTCATGAACTTTGAATTTAATTTTTGAATTAAATCCGCGGAACATTACTGCAGATATCTGTGATTTAGCATCTTTTAGTGAGAAATAAAAATGACCCGACGTATGGGCTTTAAAATTTGAAATTTCGCCACGTAACCAGATGGAAACCATCTGCCCTTCAAGAAGCTGCTTGATGCGCAGGTTAAGTTGTTCAACGGTGAGCACCGTCGTTTCACTTTGCTGAGCTTGCATCAAAGTCGGTTGGGAACTTAAAGGAATATTAATGTCATTCGCCATTATGAAACGACACTAGTCGGCAATGCTACAGCTGTCAATGAACGGTGATTTATGGAACTATGAAATAAGTAGATTTTGTACGGACCATAACCCGCCCGCGAAAAAGCAGATCCACGCCAAAGGCGCATGGGACTTTAGTTGCAAGATAAATAAATTTGACTGATGTTCTTGGGCCAAACGACCTAAAAATGGGCCCTCTAACGCTAAAAGCACTATAAATCCATAGAAAAATACGACGAACGGAAAATAGTAATCTAATAGAATCAAATTCATACAATTTAGTCGGAAAAATATTATTTTATTAGAGTCCTGATTCATTGAATATTACCGAAAAGTGCGCTATATTTATTATAAAGGTTCGACGGCGTAAAGCTCATCGAAATAAACCTTACAAGCAAAGAATTAGGGGACTGTCCCTGACAATGGTGTGCAAGCCCAGCTCGTACTGGGAAGCCTAAAGTTGTTACCATGGTCACCCACTTTAATATTGAGGTTTATTTTCAGAGTTGTCTTCGGGCCTTTTTTTATTTGTTCTCGACTTTTTTAAATATAGGCAAAACGACATTAAACGTACTACCCACGCCGACCTCAGAATCGATCTCTAGTTTACCATTAAATTGTTTTACGAAGCTGTTTACTATTCCTAGGCCCAGGCCTGTGCCACGCCCTACTTCTTTTGTGGTGAAAAATGGTTCTACAATCTTTGGAATGAGCTCTTTCGGGATTCCCGATCCGTTATCACTTACCGAAAGCACCACCTCATTAGCACTGCGTTCAAATACGCGAATCTTAATCATTCGATCTATCTTTTTTTCCGTTGCATCTTTGGCATTAGAAAAAAGATTCACAATAATTTGGTGGAACTTTCCCGGGTTAGCCATCACAACAAAATCGCAATTGATCGGTGAATCATATTGAATAGATACACCTTCATTAGTGTAAATTTCACGAATAAAATCTAAAGCTTGGTGAACCTCTCGTGCGATATTAACTTCGTCTAAATTATCTTTGTCCGATCGAGAAAGGACCTTCAATCCGCTGACTATTTTTTTGATCCTTTCATTGGCAACACCAATTTTTTCTATGCAGTTATCAATAGTTCTTGGATCCTTATCAGGCCTAGATAACGAACTTTTTAGTTTATGCAAATTCGCAATAGATATTGTGAGGGGATTATTTATTTCATGACCGACACCCGCAGCCAGTTCACCTATCGAGGCTAGTTTTTCGACGTGTTGACTCTTAATTTCGGACAATTTCTTTTCTGTAATATCAAGGCTAACGGCAGTGAACCCATATAATTTGCCTTGCTCGTTAGTGTTTGGATACACGGTAATATCAATCCAAAATAGTTCGCCGTTTTTACTTTTGTTGCATACTTCACCACGAAATATATTTGCTGTCTTTAGAACATTCCAAAAATTAATCCAAAATTTGGCCGGGTGATGAGACGAACTCAAAATTTTATGGTTCCGCCCAATCAACTCTTCCTTTTTGTATCCAGAAGACTGGCAAAATTTTTCGTTCACATAGATAATATTTCCATCAATATCAACTTCAGAAATTAGCAAAATTCCGTTAATCGCACGATTTTGCTTTGCAACCTCTTTGATCGAATCATTTAGCATCGCTGATTTCTGCTCTACTTCTAAACTCAATAACGAGTTTTTCTGAAAAAGACTGAAAGCACCTTGGTCTTTCGAGATCGCTTTTTCTACTCGATCCATTAGGGCTTGGTTGATTTTTTCTAATCTAGCAATCTTTGCTTTTAAGCTATTGATGTCATCCAGCTTTTCCAAACATTACTCCAGTTATTGTTTGATTCACATGGAGCGAGCCAATCTGCTCTCCATATGTATGAAATCCTACTGCTTTGAAATCTTCGTAAAGCTGAAATACTTCATTCCGATATTCAGCTTCGAAGGAGGCGACTTCTAGACGGCGCAACACACATTCGAAAAAAACACAGGCGCCAATACCACCCAGTCGGCCCTTTAAATCGTCCAAATGGGTTTTAGTTGTTTCAAAAAAGTTTTTTCGTTTGGCTAGTGAAAGTACAATTCCATTTTCGATCGCACAATAAAAAGTTAAACTTCCGTCTGCATTGGCTGTTCGAATACTTCGCACAAAGCAATTATTTGCGATGTTCAATGCCAACGGATAATCTGAAAACGTTTTCGAGTTCAAATCTTCAACTTTTTTTCCAAGCAATTCTGCATAGGCTTCAGCGGCCGGTTGGCCGTTTATTTCTAGGACAATTCTTTCATCAGGTATTGATTCCGTGATCACCACTTTTTTAGAAGAAAGTTCAAAATGTTGTGACTTGATAATTTCAAAAGGGACCTCACTGTTTATAAAAACAAGTACTGCCGAGTTTTTATAATTCTTTCCATTACAAAACAATGTAGTTTCTTTGAAGTTTAGGCCGTCTCCAGACGAACCGCCTACGATCGGAATATCTTTGACGATATCCCCTAAAACTTCCATCAGTGAGTCCTCCTTTTTTGAAACGCCATCAACAAACACCATACAGACAGCCCGCTTCAAAATCCCTATGTGACTTCTGCTGGCGCGAATTTGCTCTACTAGATTCGACAATTTATTTAATGATGTCGGCTGCAAATTATTAACGTCTTCGATCAGGAACGTATTGATTTCAAAATTTGTTTTATTAAATGCAATACCTGAAATAGTTCCTTGATGGTAAGAACCGTTGGCGATCTCGCCAGCGGTAGAAACGGCAATTACGTCGTCAGCAAAAGATTGACCCAATTCTTTTTCCATTTTCTCTTTATCGTAGGTGTTGGAAAAAAATAAAATTGAGAAAAAAGAGTTTGTTTTTATCTGTTTACCTAGGTCTGCGATGTGAAAAGACGTACAACTGATTGCAACTACCACCTCAACTTTCTGATTTTCGATCGGATCGGAAGTGGAATAAGTTAATAAAAAAATGCCTTGGCCTATTTTAATGCGTCTCACTTAGAGTACATTTTTGACTCAAAAAAATACGGCCTTCGCTGGGAAGGCCGCAATTCTTATCTAATTCGAAATGTTAATTGATAGTGTTTTCTTGATTTCTAGTTGTTTCTCATTTTTAATTTTTTGCTAGCTACTTTGTCTAAAGCGATACGCGCTTGGATGCCAACGCGAGTGTCGTTTGGCTGGCCATTGTCGTTTTTACGGAAACGAACTTCTGGAGCGATTACTAACCAAGAATTAACTGGTAAGTTGTATGCTACTGCCAATTCTTTAGCTTGTTTATCAAGGTATTGGTATTCAACTACAACTGCACCGCGACCAAGTTGGTAAGATCCACCGATTTGTCCACCGAACTTAGTATTTGGCATTGATGGATTGTTGTCGAAAACAAGTCCTTCTGCCCATACTTTGTATTTACCTTCATCACCTGTGTAAACGAAACCTAAGCTTCCGCGAGTTTCTTTATCGGTTACATTCGCATTTTCTTTGATTAATGCCGATGCTTGTAATTTTAACTGTTCAGATAAAGCTTTAGTAACTTTGATCGATACGCCTTTGTCGTCAGAAACTTTAAAGTCTCCAGCGCCATTTTCGTACATGCTGATCGCAACTGAATCTACTACTTTTAGGAAGTTAGTAGGAAGAGTTACAGTCAAACCGATCATTTCGCGTTCTGCGCTTAAGTTATAAAGTAAATTATCACGGAACATTGGAAGTTCAGACATAGCCTGACCAAATGCCATTGTTTGTTTACCCGCAGTGATAATCGCACGTGGTAAACCACTTACTTTATCTGTTTCGATTTGGATGTAAGCTTCTTCAACTAACTTTTCGATTTCAACTTTTTGCCAGTCTTGAGACTTACCGTTTTCAACTAGAGTTTGTTCTAAGCGTGCTTTAACAACCGCTTTGATACCTTCTCTCATTAGAACTTCGAATCTTAAATCAAGATTCCCTTTTAAAGACGCTTCATAATCAGCGACTTTAGATGATGTCATATCGACAGTTGCATCAGCACCAACACGTAACCAAGGCGTAACTTGTGTGTCTGCAATAGAAAACCCCGCACTCAAGATGAGTGATAAAACCAATTTAGTTGCTTTCATTTTTTTCTCCTATGTGTTTTTTTCGGATGTGTTAAGGAGGCCCCCTCTTAATCATCACGGGTTTTTCCTATGATCAATGCGTGTGCCATGATTTAAACGAGTAAGAAAAATCGGAAGTGACAACTTTAGCGCAGGAAACTGCATTGAAAAATTCGTACGCATGAAAAAATTTTAGAAATTAGAGTAACGCCGTATTTTGTCGTATAATTTTTCTAAACGCATAGAATCAATTGATGGATTGAAAAAGAATTTTAAATACTTAGCAGTTTGTCACCACTGTCTCGCAAATAGTCACCGAAAATTTTCTCTACATGTCTTTATTTCGTCGTCAGGGGAAAATACATGTTTTGAAGTTGGATTTGATTTTGCTTTTATAACTTTGAACGCAAAAATTTTATCAACAGAGGGGATCTTTATGAAATGGTTTTTATCCTTAGTATTGGCCGCTAGCATTGGCCACGCCCAAAATAATAACTTAGGGGAAGCGATTGTATCTATATTACAAAAAGCTGGATTTGTTGACTTCTTGTCCGATAAAGGTGAGTGCCCAGAACGCTGGGAACATTTACCAGAACAGGATGCGCAGCCCCTCATACAAAAGGCATTCGAGCTGAGATCAAAAGGCAAATACTGTGAATCAGGTCGCTATTTTTATGAGCTTCGTCGTCAATGGCCGGTAAAAGAATATTATAAAATGGCTTGGAAAGAGTTAGTAAACTCTTATGTATTAGCCGATGATTTAATCGCCGCAATCAACGAAGGAAACGATTTCATGGATTTTTTCCGCGGAACTCCCGATGTTGAGGACGTTCATTTGATCTTGATTAATGCTGTTTACATGAAAATGATGGCCGCCGGATCCGAGCGTTCCCAAGAATGGACCGAATACGCTCTTGGTATTTCAAAAGAACAAACCAGCGAAAATCCTTATTTAAAAAATTTGAGCTTTAAGGACTTCTTAGAAAAGTATCCTAATTCGCCAAACGTGAAGGTAATTGAAGGCATGATGAGACATGCACGCAATAATCATGCAGAATATCACCTAAAAATTGGTAACTATTATGCTACTCGTATGATGCCAGACTCCGCGATGCCCAACTATCCGGCGGCTGTTGGCCGTTATGCCTTGGTGCTAAAATGGGGCCCGATTGTTTCTTCTTACAATCAAGCACTGTATTCGACAGTTGATGTTCTTTATAAAATGTCGGCCGTAATTGAATCTAATGCAATCAGCGAAGATAAACTGAAAGAATGGCTACAAATTGATTCTAATCGCGATAAAAAGGCAGTTGATCGCAAGGCCATAGTATCGCAAATCAAAACTCAGATTGTAGAGTTACAAAAGAAAATGAATTCTGAAACGATAACACAGGATATTTGGATTCAAAAGACCAGATTGTTGATCGAAGAAAAACAGAAATAGGTTGACCACACGCGAGCACCTCATAAAATAACGTATGGGGTGTTTCTATGGATAAAGTTGCAGTTAATACAAGTCCTATTGAGGCTATATTTCAAGCCTCCATTGTTGTTCAGCTTACATTACTAATTTTAATTGGTTTAAGTGTCGTTTGTTGGGGTATTGCCTATAATAAATGGCAACTACTTAGAAAAATTAAAACCACGAACGAAGTTTTCCTTTCCTATTTTTGGAAGTCCAATTCACTTGAAAATCTTTATGACGATTTAGATAAGTTTCGCGATAGTACGCTGGCGCATGTTTTCAAATCTGCATATGTAGAAATGAAAAAACTAGCGGATAGTCGTCCACATGATGGAAAAACCGAAGCGGCCAAACCGGCTTTAAACAATATGGACAATTTAGAACGCGTAATACGTAAATCTATCGAAAATGAAATGGCTAACATGGAATCAAAACTTACTGTGCTAGCTACAACTGGCAGTACGGGTCCTTTCGTAGGTTTGTTCGGTACGGTTTGGGGGATCATGAGTTCGTTCCATAAAATCGGAACAACAGGAAATGCCAGTCTTGCAGTTGTCGCACCAGGTATCTCAGAAGCACTAGTTGCAACTGCGATTGGTTTAGCGGCCGCGATTCCAGCGGTTGTATTGTACAATCATTTTATTTCTACAATTAGAAAAGAAGAAATCGAGTTAAACAACTTTTCTGCTGATTTCTTGAACATCGTTAAGCGCAATTTTTTCAACTAACCTTTTAACCAAGCACGAGAATACGTATGGGAATGTCATCTGGTAGTAAATCCAAAGCGGTTCTAAGCGAAATCAACGTAACGCCTCTTGTGGACGTTATGTTGGTTCTGTTGATTATGTTTATGGTGACGACTCCGCTCATGCAACAAGGAGTGCAGGTTGATTTACCGAAAACGTCAGCTACAGGGATGGAACTCAATGAAGACCCGATGCTATTGCAAATTGAAGGCAACAAGCGCATCACGATTGCGAAAAATCCAGTAACTCTAGAACAGCTGCGCCCCAAATTAATTGCGATTTTTAAAACTCGAAAAAATAAACAGTTATTCATTCAAGCCGATCGACGTGTCGACTACGGCATCGTCGCTGAAGTAATGGCCGAAGCAAAAGCAGCAGGAATAAGCCAACTTGGGCTAGTAACTCTGCCAAAGGATAATTAAAACCATCTATGGTAAGACCACCCGATCAAAACAAAGGTATCATTTTTTCTTTTGGAGCACACGTTGCACTAGCGGTGTTTTTGATTTTGAAAAATGTATTCTTTGATGCGAATGTTCCTGACTATCAAGCCGCGATTCGGGTCGATATGGTGGCCTTGCCCGATAAAAACCCGATGGTACCTTCTCAGGCTGCTGACGATACTAAAACAGAAAAACCACCTGAGCCTCCGCAGCCGGACCCCGCCCCAACGTCTAAATCAACGGAAACATTGCCCGAGAAAAAACCTCAAATAGACGACACGGCCATCAAACTTGCTGAAAAGAAAAAGCACGACGACGAAAAGAAAAAAGAAGAAGATAAAAAACGGAAAGAGGCCTTAGACCGCATTAAAAAAATGTCGGCTCTTGAATCGATTAAATCGTCTGTTGAATCTGAACGAATTGAAAAATTAGTTGGTCAATCGGAATCCAAATCTAAATCTGTGTATAAAGGCAATGTTCTGAACCCCGGCACTGAATTGTCAGGAATAAATAAAATTCAACATGAAAACTATGTGGCGTTAATAGATCGTCAAATCAAAGAACAATGGACATTACCACAATGGTTGGCAAACAAAGACTTTAAAGCCCAGGCGTTGTTGAAAATCGATGAGAATGGAAATATAATTTATAATCAAATATACAAATCGAGCGGAAATGCGAGCTACGACGATGTCGTTAAAGAAACGATCCAGAAGTCGGGCCCATTCCCAAAACCACCCGAAAAATTTTCAGCTATTTTATCTGAAAGAGGCGTGTTGATCGGTTTTCCTGAGTAAGGATAATTATGAAAACAGAGGAGTTTAAATGAAAGCACTTTTAATCATGTTGTTGGTCGTGCTAACGACAACTGTTTTTGCAGACGAACAGCTGTATATCAAAATAGGTGACGCTAAAACCAAAAAGAGCCTACTTGGCTTTCCTCAGCTAAATTACGCGGGCTCACCCGCACAGGCGACTAAAAATTTTTCCTTAGGCGCTGAAATGTACAACGTGATTCAAAACGATCTAGATGTTTCAGGTTACTTTCAATTTATAGCAAGCTCTGCATTTTTGGAAGATGGTAAAAAGACGGGTTTAAAACCTCATCCAGGCGAAGCCAATGGGTTTAAATTTGATAACTGGAAACCCTTATCCGCAGATTTTTTGATCAAAGGCGAGTTCCTAGTCGATAAAGACGATCAAATCGAACTTGAGATTTATTTGTATCATGTCCCTAAATCCGGCTTAGTTTTTGGGAAAAAGTATCGCGGACCAAAATCGACGCTTAGAAAAATTGCCCATACATTCGCAAATGACGTTCTGAAAAATTTAACAGACAAAAGCGGCCCGTTTAATTCAAAGTTTGTTTTTTCGAGCGACCGCGGGGGCGGCAAGTTTCGCGAAATCTACACAATGGATTGGGATGGTGTTGAAATCGAAAAATTGACTAACCATAACAGTATCGCACTTTCCCCGGCATGGTCGCCAGATGCGAAAAAAATTGCGTACACAGCCTACGTGCAAAAAAAATCTACAAAAATGCGTAATGCAGATTTGTTTCTATTTGATCTAGAAAAAAGCAAACGTACAAATTTATCTTACCGTACAGGTATCAACTCGGGCGCAGCTTTTACACCAAATGGAAGTTCTATCCTGTTGACGATTTCTCAAGGCGTGACCCCGAATATTTTCAAAATCAATCTTGAGGGTGAAATTCAAGGTAAAATCACCAATGGTCCCGGAAATGCTTTAAACGTCGAACCCGCAGTGAGCCCCGATGGCAAGAAAGTGGCTTTCTCTTCGGATCGTAGTGGTAAACCGATGATTTATGTGATGGATATCGACGGCTCTAATGTTACGCGCATTACATTTGGCGGCGTATTTAACTCGGCGCCCGCTTGGTCACCAGACGGCAAAAAGATCGCTTTTGCGGGACAAGACGCCGGAAACTTTGATATTTTCGTAATGGATTCAAGTGGCCAGAATATTACTCGAGTTACCTCGGCTAAAAAACCGAACGGTAAAGCCGCAGACAATGAAGATCCTCATTTTTCTCCGGATGGCCGTTTTATCGTGTATACCAGCAATAGAACTGGCAAAAATCAAATTTACTTCTCTACCGTCGACGGCTCAGAAGAGCGCAGAGTCACTCAGGATAGCCATAATTATTATAAGCCTAAATGGTCGACATTTTTGGACTAACAGGAGGGCGCAGTACGCTGCGCATCTTGACCCGATTTCGGGACCTCGCTAACACCAAGCCATGAACACTCAGAATATGAAAGTTAGGCAATTAAGAAAAATTATCTGGATCTATATACTCGCGTTTTTTATCGTGGCATTTAATACGCACCAGCGCTCTCACGATAGTTCAACAACAAGCAAAACCTCTCTACAAAGGACAAAATAATGGAAGCTCACTTTGAAACAAATCTAGGTAATTTTAAAATCAAATTATTTGAAGATAAAACACCGACCCTAGTAAAGCACTTTGCCGGTTTAGTTGAGGGCACAAAAGAATGGAAAGACCCTAAAACGAACACAAATGTAAATCGCCCGTTCTATGATGGGTTGATTTTTCACCGTGTTATCCCTGATTTTATGATCCAATTCGGCTGCCCACTGGGTAACGGTACGGGTGGACCTGGTTACAACGTAAATGACGAGTACCATCCCGATTTGAAACACGATCGTAAAGGCCTATTATCAACAGCAAACATTGGCCGCCCAAACACTAATGGTTCGCAGTTTTTTATCACTGTAGCCCCTACGCCTTGGTTAAACGGCGGACATTCTATCATCGGTGAAGTCACTGAGGGATATGACATTGTTGAAAAGATCTCTAAGACACCAAGAAACGGACAAGATCGCCCATTAGAAAACGTTGTTATCAAGTCTGCTAAAATCGTTAAATAAAAATTTCGATATAAAAAAGAAAAAAGGCCGGTTTATAGCCGGCCTTTTTATTTAGATCTTAAGAAATTAACTCAGGTATTAAGAGTTACATTTACTTTTCCACTCATCACGCTTTAATTCAACTTGCTTACGTTGTTCAGCAGTTAAATCTTTAGTTGATGTTAGAACTTTTGATTTACCTTCACCTTTATCAGCTAGGCTCTCGAAACCTTTCTCGCTTCTGATAACATTCAAGATACCTACTAATTCGATTTCATTAGCAGTGATTGCATCTTGCTTTAAAACATATTTTTTATACGTTAAAAGATTCGTAGCCGCTAATTGAGCTTCGTAAGTACCAGAAACTTCAGACATAGAAACATCTGAATTTTTAAGTAAACGTTTAACAACGTCTTGAACATCAGAATCTTTCATGTCAGATAGACGCTCTAAAAGACCTTTCATGTGTTTACCAGAATTTCTAGTCGCTTGGTCTGAACTCTTTAAAAGAGTATTTAGGTGACCGCCGAAAGCAACTTTCGCAAGAACGTCTTCTTTAAATACTTCGTTTAAACCTGATTCTAATTTAGCTGGATCTGATTTACCTTCTGATACTGTCGTTAATAAATCTTCGATGATCTTTTTGTTAGCTTCTTTGCCTTGTAGCTTAGAAATAGATTCCATTTTAGCTTTAGTTTCAGCTGGGATCTCTTTCGCCGCCTTTTGAGCGAATACTGATGAAGAGAATGCTAATAATGCTACTAGAGTTACCAATTTTGCTTTCATTTAATGTCTCCTTATTTTAAAACATTTATTTTTTAAGTTTAAATCTTCAGTTTCTATCTATTCATTTAAAGTGCCAGTCGAACGTGATTTAATTGAACCCTATTTCAACTATAACCCTGGGCTGTCCAAAGTTTAGTCATTAGGGACGTCAATTGCCTAACAACCTCCCCCGCCAGTCACGCCAGCCGCGGATTTGGTTTTGATACAGTCTTTACGTTTCTGTTCACGTTGCGCTTTTTCAGCTAAACGTTTTTTTTCCTCTGGATTATCTTTAAGTGAATACTCTAGCGCCGCATTTCTAGCGAATTGAATAGTCGATAGTGTCGCTACTAATTCTCTAGCTATTTGATTCATCTGGTTCTTTGTAAACTCGATGATTCTTAGCGGTTTTGCGCGTTCGCCTTTAGAATCTGTCACCTTGATTTGCTTCGCTAAATTATCAATTTCTTCTGACATTGCTTTTAGTGATTCATCAATTTTCTTCTCTAGAGCATCGACTTGTTTTTCATCCATTTTCAAGTCAACCACAGCGCGATCTTTACCATTTAAATCCGGCTTGTTAACGACTTCGGCATTTTTCATTGCCGCCTCTAAGCTAGATAAAATTTCCTCATTCATTAGCTGGAACTTAAACAATCTTGGAGCCACACCAGTTTTGATCGAGTTCAAGTCCTGTTGGAATGGACGCGCTTGGAAAGTAACGATATCCGAAGGCGCCGCTTGTTTCTTGTAGGTAGCCTTCATGTCATCCGCTAATTTATTTGATGTATAAAGCTTCTGTACGGCATCCGCAGGAAGATTGTTTCTTAATACCTCTGCTAACACTAGCGAGTATACACGAGACTCTTGTAGTGATGAAGTTACAACAGAGTTTCTTACGATTGAGGAATGCAGCGGTAATCCCAGTAAAGTCCCGACGTCTTTAAATTGGGCCTCTAAGAATTTGACCGCAATGGTTTCGTACTGAACTTTGAATGTTTCCAATTGTCTAGAAACTTGGTTTTCCACATATTTTTCCCACCAGTCAGACATGCTGATTAATGGTTGTTTTAAAAGTTCCGCCCGTTTTTGTGCGTCTTTTTCCTCTAATTCATACTGGGTCGACGTCGTAATATTTTTCATTTCAGCCGTTAAGTTCTTGTCAATAACGTTGAACGCACCAGCATACCTTTGATTTTTAGCTTCATCGACAATCCATTGATTGTACAGAGATCCAGATGAATTAAATTTCAATTTATCAGAACAAATATCTAATTTTAAATTGTCATTAACGATACGTGGTGGAATGAATAGGTCTCTGAAACCAAGCATTCCGTAGCCATACACGTTGCCAAGAGTATTATCAGAGATCGCTTGGCCTTTTTCGGCATTCGGACCGCATAGCATGTAATAATATAAATAATCCGTTTTCTTTTCGAATCTGAATTGAGTGCTCAATCGTATGTTTCTGTAAAACTCAGGCAATTCAACACGTTTTACTAGGTCTTTGTTCGCTTCATGGCTTTCGAAAGCATATGGGAAACCTTGACCATAGAATAATAACGGCGCTGGGTATCCCATTTTATTTAGATGTTCACGCAAGATAGCCTGAACGACCTCGTTCACATTGCCTTTGCTTGATGCAGATAATGTTCTCATCAAGTTAATCGCCGTTCCGTTCTTCATTAGGTCATTAGATTTCAAGCCAGCAACGATTTCTGTTAACTGCTCTTTATGGTTTTTCAAATCACTAGAATCTAAACCTTTTCTAACAATGTAAGCCTCAAAATCAGCGGCTACTTTATGAACCGTCACTTGTTGAGCTTCTTGAAGGTCCGCTGGATTATCCATGTAGTTATCTTTCCATTTCTTACCTTCAGGTAATTTAACAGATGGATCTGGATTAACTCCGTACAATGGATACTGACGATAGTTTAAAAATCGCAGTAGGTCTGGATTTGTTGAAATACCGCCTTCTTCCATTGAATCTAAAATATCGGCATCAGAGCGAGACGCATCTTTGATTTTTCCACACTCGTCTTTGTTGTTCATACAAACATTTGAATTCTTTAAGTCCTTAACGAAAGATTCGTAGAATGATTTAGAAAAGCGTTCCATGTCTTGATACTTGTTGATTTTATCAACCCACTGCATGTGAGCTTGTTTTGCTTTTGTTTGATTAAACTCTCGCCATTTCATCATGGCTTGAGAGAAATCATATAGCCAGCCTTCGATATCGTTACGACGGCAATCGGCGCCTGTTAAATCTTTTTCGCAGGCTACTGAGTCCTTTTGGAACTTCTCTGCCGATTCTTTTACGATCAATGCATCTAAAATTTCAGCTTTACGTGGGAACGCATCGATGTTTGGCCACAGGTAATAGTAACCCATGCTGTAGTTTAAAACTTTATCTTCAACCCAGCCGTGAATCGCCGTATCTAGTGCAGTGAACAGAGTAATGCTTGATAAGTGCGTGATGAACTTCATCGTTTTTGTCCAAACACCTCCGAATAAGCCAGAAATAACACTTGTTCCAATCTCGGCACCCTCTAGACGTAATTTACCTAAAACAGCTTGTTTACCTTTACTCATAGCTTCCGTGATAGATGTATACGGACCAGATGATCTAACTTTTCCAGCTAATGATGTAATCGCTCCAGAACCCATTGTAGAAAGGACCATGGACACAAGTGCTGGTGCATATGTATTAAATTTCTTTTCCATTACCCATTCACGCCAAGCTACATCACACGCATCTTCGCTGAGACCATTTAAACGATCTTTAATTTTTTGAGTCGTACCTGGGGCACCTTGCTCTTTTAATACCTTCGGATCTTTATAAAGAGACGTTACGCAGCTTTGTAATGTTCTTAAGAAATCACCCGTGATGTGTGACGCCATAGAGCCCGCTGACATTCCTAAGTAAGGAATGATTTTCATATAGGCTTTTTTAGCTACCGAGTTTGAATATGGATTAAAACTTCCTTTGCGGTCGGCCATTTTTCCGGCTTCATCGGCAATTTCGTTTAAAAGCTTTTCAAAAACTTTTGGATCGTTTGTTTTTAATGCCGCCGCCATTGCCACACGACTTGTTGTGTTCTTGGCAAACGCTTTCATCATTTCATCAGTAACCGCTTTGTTTGCCATCGCACCCGATGTTAAAAATTCAGTCGCGTAACCATTTACGATCATGAAAGAGTAGAATGACATGTGACCAATGGGATCCGTCAGAGTTTGTAAATGTTGATCCATGATTAATGGATTTTGAGCAAAATCATTAATTAACATTCCGCCGTTGATTAAACCAATTGAAATAAAGAACATCACTGTTTCCATTGGGAAACGGCGAGTTTGTGCGCCCCAAGTCGTTTTCTGCCACGCAGGTACCGGCTGCATATTTTTAGCGCGACGTATTTCATCTAAACGGTCTCGCACCATCTTTTTTACTAATTCACGACGATCTTGAGCTAATAACTTTCTAATTTCAGAAGGCTTAAAATGTTCGTGAATAATTTTTCTTTGCGCTTCTGTTGATTCTTCGATTTTTACACTTTCGGCTCTAGCTACGGTTTCTGCTTTTCCATCGTTATCAGCGTCGACTTGCGAGAAACTCATGTCGACGTCAACAGTTGAACCTTGTGGGCTTTCAGGGGGCTGAGATGAGCGAAATGATAGGGAATCATCGGCTGGTCTTTCCGCAGGCTTAGGAGATGCTTCTGCAGCGGCTGCCGGTTTTGGCTGGGGAGCCTGGGTAGTTTGTGGCATCGGTGCCTTTTGGCCATTTACCAAAAGTTGACCCTTTTTCGCCATAACGCCAAAGACTTCATCTGGAATAAAATTTTGAGTTAACGTTACCACTTCTAATACACTTGGAGGAAGTGTTGCTAAAAGTTCTTTAGGCAACTGCATTCCATTATTGCTCTTATGTTCTTGAATGGCTGAAGCTAACGCTTCTTCACTGAAATCAAAAACTTGTGCACCCGATTGAAGACGGATCATTTTCACATTTTCGTTTGTATAGGATTGAATCTTAACTTCAGGTGCCTCGAGTTGTTGAGGAGCAACCTGCTCGGATGAAGCTTTGGCTTTTCTTTTAAAACGATCTAACCAGCCCGCTTGGGCCGGGGTCACAAATAGGGAATTAACCAGAAAGATCTGAGCCGTCAGTAAAAGTATGTGCTTCTTCATCATAAATATCCCTCGAGAGAAACTTTCCTCTCACTAGACTTCATAGCAAACACCAATCCAGTTTTTTATTTGTGAATTTAAGCACTTAGGCATCTCAATGTGATACGGAAACAATTTAGGTCGTTGCCTTCGTCTAAAGTTTAGTCAGTTGCGTGTCTCAAATTGAGAATACATTCCGCGCCAACTTCAAGACTATCGTCGTGTTGAACGAATTACGAAGTATGAAACAATAAGGAATCAATGTTCAATTTTTCCAAAGGATGGAACTTTATGAAGGCTACCATATTTTTGATAAGTTTGTTTATTCTGGCGTCCTGTGCGCATAACACGCCAACAGCAAGCAACGCTGTAGTCCCAAGAAATTTATCGTCAGCCGAAACAAAAAAAGAAAACATTCGCGAGCCAGATCAAGCCAATAGCGAAGATGAAAACCCAGGTGGTAGCCAAGGAAGTGGAAACGTAGCGAGTGGGAGAAAGTTAAATATTCCCGCTAACCAAGAAGAGCTGGCTGAGCAATGCACTAAGCAATTAGAAGGCATTCCAGAGGCCTATAAAAACACGATGAATACTATGCAGCTTACGCATAGAGCCCTAAAAATTTCCTACAATGCTACTCATAGAATTCCAAATTGGGTGTACTATGACTTATCTCGCGAAAATTTAATGAATAGTTGCGCCAAGAGAAAAGACAAATTCAAAGGCGATCCATTGCTAGTCGCTGCGCAACTGCCTAAAGATTTAATACTCAATGAAGCTAGCTACAAAAATTCCGGATTTGATCGCGGCCACATGGCCCCTTCTGGTGACTTCATTTGGGATCAAAGCATTAACGAAGATACGTTCTTCATGACGAATATGTCTCCACAGACAGCAGAATTGAATCAAAAAACGTGGAATGCTTTAGAAGATCACGTGCGTAACTGGGCTTGCGGATTTGGCGAAATTAAAGTCTACACGGGTCCAATCATTGAGCCAAACATGCAGAGATTGAATTCGTGTGTAAGTATTCCAAATAAATTTTTCAAAGTTCTTGTGGGAATGAAAGATAAAAAACTATTTGGTATCGGCTTCGTATACGACCAAAACGACAAAGTCGGCGATCCCTATAAAAAGAACGCAATGACTATTCGGAAAGTCGAAGAGTTGTCAGGAATAAACTTTTTTGAAAATCAGTATGCACAAAAAGTACAAGACGAATTTGAAACTAAAATGGATATTCGCGACTGGGAAAGTATCGAAGAAGACTGTTACTCGTGCGACGGAAAGAAAAAATAATTTTAGTAAACTATCTTGGGTCTCTGCGCATACAGAGACCTCTTTTATGATTTAATGGATAAAAACTTTTCGGGAACGCTACCCGACTTAATTGCGGCCGCAAGTTCCTTTGATTCTGAATTACTTAATATTTTTTGTGCTTCTTCAAACGAGATTGGATCAGGATTTAAAATCTTTTCTTTTTTGAACTGCTGTATTTTTTTTATTCTAATATTTAATTCATTCTTATCTAAAACACCTTGAGCCGTAGCGCCAATTAAGGCTTCGATGGCTTTCACCGGTGACATCGGCTCGTTACAGTAAAGAAGAATATCTGAACCAATTTTTGCCGCTTGTACGGCAATTTCTTCAATGGAGAAATGCTTTCTAAGAGCACCCATATCGAGATCATCCGTAACCACCAAACCACGAAAACGACAATGTTCACGTAGGATCTTGTTTACGAAAATATCAGATAGACTTGCCGGATATTTAGGATCTACGTTCTTAAAAAGAATATGGGACGTCATACACATATCAACGCGCGCTTTAAAGGCGCGTTTGAATGGCGTCATTTCAAAATCTTCTAAACGCTTTAATTCTGCATCTTCGCGAGGTAAATCTTCGTGCGAATCGATCAAAGTATTTCCATGACCTGGGAAATGTTTTACGCAGGCTAAGACGTCGGATTTTATATAACCACGAACGATAGCTGAAACATGTTTAGCTACTAGCTCGGGATCGGTACCAAGTGCACGATCGCCTATTACAGTATTTTGAGGATTCGAAAAAATATCTGCACATGGAGCAAAATTTAAATTGATCCCAAAGGCGCGTAATTCCTGCCCCATGCGCTGGCTGAATAAAAACGAAAGCGTTGGATTATCTATATCACCCAGCTTTTTTAATGCCGGCCACACTGTGAATGGATCTTTGAATCTTTGAACACGTCCACCTTCCATATCTACGGAAAGGAAAAGCGGGGTTTTGTCTGGCATTTTCAATCTTAGGGAATGAATGTCGTGGCACAGCTCGTGAAATTGTTTAATATTATCGAAATTTCTAGAAAATAGAACCACACCACCGATCTGATTGGTGATTATAAATTTCTTCTCATCTTCCGATAGGGTTTTTCCTTGAACCCCCATCGTAATTAACGGGCCGTACATTCGAACTCCTATTTATCTTTCTTTGGCGGCGGCAATGGTTTTTCTATTTGTTCAATTGTTTGCGTAGGAACCTTTGTTTGAATTCCCGTACCCGGTGGTGCGCCATATTGCTTTGAACCCGCGGGTTCCGTTACTGGCTTCATTGCTTCTTGATGTAACTTTGCCGATACGATATTTTCGACCCCCAAAGGAACATCGCCAAACAATGTTTTTAAAACGGTCGCTGGAACATTGAAATCGCCTGTGGCTTCCGCTGGCTTAGCTACCAACTGTGTTTCCACACTTTGAGACGGATTAACGACGCCAATTACATGGCCCTTATCTGTTACGTAGCTAATAAATTTTTGATTATTGAATTGGTTTTCAATCTTATACGATTTAATTCCCATATAGTCTTCTTCTGTTCTTACGATCGCTACCCCATCCACCAATTTGGGTTTTTCTTCTGCAATGGCTTGGTATTCATATTTTGAGTCGGTCTGAATACCCGTTTTACTTTTCAACATAAGATACACTAAAAAATAACTAAGGAATGTGCCTTTAGGAAGGTCATCGATAATTTTTGTTTTCTTGCCGTTTTCGTTCACCATCGCGGTCATCTTCAATAACTCGGTAGGTGGTTTTTCATCCTTTTTTAGTTTTTTCTTAATCGCGTCTTGTTCCTTTTTTGATAACTTCGTAAGTTTAAAAGTTGCTTGGATATTTTTGGTCGATGGTTTGTTATTTTCCGTGACCAAAGTCGTGTACTCGTACGAAATCGGAGACAGGTTCTGGTCACTTTCGGCTCTAATACTTTCCATCATGTTGCCAGCAAGTGCTCCTAACTTGACAAAGATCGTGGCGTAAAACTTTTTAGTGGTAGAATCAAATTCGTAACGAGAGATCGTATAACCAACATGTTGCTTGCCGCTTAAAACTTTATGATACCCTTCGAAAAGCACGTCTCGCGCAGCAAAGCTGTTGGATGTGATAAAAACGAGACTCAGCAATAACTTCGCGCTAAAGAGTTTAACTTTTAGTCGGCCGTATATTTTTTGGTTTACTGTCATAATTATTAATGTTCACAGAAGTGGAAAAACTAATCAAGTAATTGATGATTAGTTGAATGATTGTAAAAGGCTATGTACTATAAAAGATATGACTCTTATTAAAAGCAACAAAAGTCTGGTCACTGGAAACAAAGGTCAAGTCGCTTTGTTTGTTGCTCTCATTTTCCAAGTTCTATTTTTATTTTTCGCAATGATTGTGAACGTTGGTCTAGTGGTACATCATAAGATTAATTTGCAAAACTCTGTAGACATGGCTGCGTACTATGGCGCTATGAAACAAGCGGAATTACTAAACTCAATTGGCCATATCAATTATCAAATGAGACAAAGCTGGAAACTGCTCGCTTGGCGATATCGAGTTTTGGGAACTGCTGGGGATGTAAATTATCATCCCTATGATCATTTACATCAAACCTTCAGAAATGGAATGGACGTGGAGTATTCCGAAAGTAATCCCACACGAGGAAATTTTTCTGCTCCTCCTTTTTGCATTACGTACAATCCCTTTAACGAAGCTATTGTTCCGCCCGGTGAAAACACATGCAAGAAAACCATGAGTCCTTCCATACAAGCTGATATCATTCGCCTCTTCAGACCTCCCGCTGTTGCTGCGGGATTTATTAGTTTTGCAGTTGCAACCACAGCGCTCACTCAAGCGCTAAAAAACTCTGCACTGAATCGTTGTGGTATCGTTGGTCCTTATAACTACATAATTGTCGGATCCTTCATGCTTGCATACCAGCTTGATCAATACGTAAGGCGAGTTTCCCTAACTAAAATTGCTCGGAGTATGAGCCGAGACAAAGCAGACTTTGACGACATCGAAGGAAAATCTGTTAAAGCAGGCGCAGAGGAAACCTTTAAAAGAAATCTTACTTACGCAAATAAGGAAGGACGAGATTTAACTTTTGAAATGCATAATAGTCTCGCTGGTTGCGGGAATGTTCCAAGTGATGAAGAACAGCCTCCACCATGGCTAGCCGAAATGCGCGTGTTTCCCACTATTTACTATATGGATCTCTTAAATTGCGAAGATAACAGTGCCAACTCACTTAATTTTAAACCGAAAAATTTCGATTTAGTAAATCCAGGTAATGTCGATTCTTACGACAATATTGCTTCAATGCCGGCATCATATCACAATGGAAAGCTTGGTTCCCAACAACTTGTTCGAGATCGCATCCGGTACATAGCTCAGTCACTTTCTTTATATAACGAAAGATATCGATTTATTTTAGGTTACGAAAAAAATCCTTGGTGCCAAGCCTATGTGGGCATTAAAGCGAGCACTAAACCAAAGATTCCTTTTGCTCCATCCGACCTTACACTTTCAGCGTCTGCTTTTGCTAAACCATTTGGTGGAAAAATTGGTCCTTGGTACTACAAACGTTGGGACGCAGGAACTCCGGAATCGTCTGGTTCAATAGATGATCGCGTAGATGGTCAACTATCTCTTCGAATTAAAGATTTGGCAACTTTGGGAAGTGATCCCAGTATTTTTGGAAATCCACTTAGAATTGCAAATTACTCAAAATACATTGGAGATAACTACGGTCTCACCTCGTGGAGATATTTAGCACATCAAGCAAAAGCGTTTTTTAACTTATCTGCTAAACAGCCGTATCGAACGTTTTCAACACCGAGCACGGTGACTGATCAAAAAATTATTGCGAACGAAGCGAACGAAGCTCCACGTCTTGAAGACTGGGATTTAATTGCTCAACCAATCGAATCCAACAGAACAAAAGATATTCTTGCCTGGAATAATCTTGAAGGAAAAGAATCTGGTATGAGAATGCTTGAATTGCAAGCGTTAGCGCCAGACCAATTTGACCTTGCTTACTATTCAATCGATCCGAACTTCTACGAGAACTATTACAAAAAATTACAGTCGGGGTTACTTAGAAAATTAGGTTTAAATGATTCGTTCTTTAGGCCCGATATTGGTGCACGCATAGGTGATTCAAATTTGGAAAAATTTTCTGTGAAGGATCAAATAAAAACCGTTAAGGATTTTTCTCAAGGATTGCTAGATTTTAACACAAAATTGACTTACACCGTTTTGAATCCGGTACACTTACTTACATCTTGGAGCAACAAATCCGTATTTAATTATGACAAGCCTGACAGTGATTTTTTCGCAAACTGTCTGGCTCCGGAAACAAGTAAAACAAACTATGTAGATCCTCAAACGAATACTTCATTTCTGGGTCCTGGGGAATCAGTTCCAGGCGAATGTATTTCTGGTGGTCGAACGGGATATTCCGTAAAGATTATTTCCAAAGACTACCTTTTTTCGCCAATAAAAGCCGGTGGTACATCAGGAAGTGAAGCCGTTATTATCAATCCCCCTACCGATTTTTAGAATCAAAATGAGACACACTTACTCGTTGGTGTGGAGACAGATGAATTGACCAAAGTCAGTCGTAAATTTTGCTTACAACGTTGGCCCAAGAATTCGTCTCAGTGTGAGAATCCCTAGAGAAAAACTTTATTTATCGATGGCTTAAACCGATAATTAATATATTCGGGGGATCGATGAGTTTCAGAATCAAAATCATTTCAAGTTTACTATTGGCAATACCATTTATTCCAGGTTTGCTGTTTGCCCAAAGCTCCACGTCCGGGCTATTCAAAAAAGAGCCGGCTCAAATGAGTCCAGATCCTAATTACAAACCCTTCAAAGTATCAGATCATTTAAAATCGGACCCCCCTCCGGTAAAAGAAGACGCCGGTCCGACTTCAATCAAAGATATTAAAGTCATACCGGATGCGTCTAACGCCGTAAATGTCGAAATCAGTAAAGCACGTGGTCCTTCCCCAGTTAGTTCTGAGCTTAAACCGAAATGTGAAGCTCTTGCCAGTATCACGGGAGTTTCGACCGTAGCCACAAAAGCATCGGCGGCATTAGTCCCAGTATGCAATAATATAATTACAACGGATTCTGCATGTGACGGAATATTTAGTGGTGACTATGGCGTAAATGCATTATGCCATACGGAAAATAACGAAAGCATTGCAACTTCAGTTACAATGATTCAAACTCTGATGTCCGTTGCATCAGGCGTGACAAATGCTTGCAACAACTTCGGAAAGGCAATGGACATAGCAAAGAAAGCAATGACACTTTACACGACTGCGTGTACTGCTGCTCAAGTTGCCTGTAATGCTAAATGTGGTGGTGCCCTTAAAGTACTTGAAGGTTACAATACCGCCGCAAGAAAAGATTTAACTGCGATGATTGCGGCCTGTGAAAAAGAAATGCTAGCGAATCAGCCGGCAGCTGATTCTATTGATAAGCATTGCCTAGCTGTTTATAAAGCTACGATGGCTACTTTGGAAGTTACTCAGACAGAAGCCATACCGGCAAAGTCGCCAAAAGGTGTGGCAAACAAAGCTCAAATTTGCAAAATTTCTGTACCATCAATTTTGACTGCAGCCCTTGTTAACCTAGGGTCCTTAGCCCAATCAAAAGCGCAGTCCGATCAGTGTAAAGAAGATGCCGCAGCTAAACAGGCTGCCGCCGATGCGGAAAAATCATGTACGAATGTAGCTAACAAAGATCGTCCTGATTGCGCGTGTACAATTGCGGCCAACAAAACTCTTTCCTACTGCGCAACAAATATGGTCGATTGTGGGTTATCTGAAAATGCGGATAAGCCACTTTGTATTTGTAAAGCTAATCCACGGATGAAAGGTTGCGAGGGGGTTTCTACTTCACTTGCAACAAACTCTACTCTGAATTCTGGTTCCGGCGGTGGTCTTTCTTCAAGTAGAAACCCGGGCAGTTTGGTGAATACCCCAGCAACAGCTAACGACGCGGCTAACTTCCCAAAATCCACTTCAGGCAACGGCCAAGATGGTGTCGGAAGTGCTGCGGGCGGCGGTAGCGGCGGCTCATCTGCAGGCTTAAGCTCAAGCTCTGGCGGCGGCGATGCGGCCCAAAAAGCGGCAGAAAAAGCTGCTGGTAAAGACTCTGCAAATATTCTTGAGTCTGGCGGCGCAGGTGGAGGCGGATTTCGTAGTAGCGGCTTTGGAGGTGGATACCCTTCACCTGACTACCGTAGAAATATAAAAGCGTTTGCTAGTAAAAATGGAATCGGAGCTAAAATCGCCGGCAGTAGCTGGAACGATCAAGTCACTGCCACTGGTGGAAAATCAAATTTTGAAAAAGTGAAAACTCGTTATCAAGAAAATAAATCTTCACTTTTATCTAAGTAAGAAGGGAAAAACAAATGGGGAAAAATAAAACGAAACTGTTAGTTGTAACTCTTTTCTTACTAGGTGGAGTTAATACTTACGGTGCGGATGCAAATAATAGCGAAACGAAACCGACGACAGTCAGTTCATCTAGCGCGAATCCGAATATGCAAAATTCCGCTAACACGTCTCAAAAACAAAATAATTCTTCGGCTACATTAAGTAAGGTAATTGGTGTGGGCATGATGGCATTAGGTGCCTATAATGTATCTAAAGGAAATGCTTGTTCGGCGCAATGTGGAGGAGCGGGCTCAGGCTGCTGCTCAATGGCTCCCATGTTTTATGGCATGGCAGCAATGAATTTTATGATGGGCGCCCAGTCGTTTATGCAGGCAAAAAATAACTCTGGAGCAGCTTACAACTCAGGGCTTACAGGTTTAGATACGTCAGCATGGAATAATCCATTTGGAGACCCAAATAGTCCAAACACAAGCAATCCCCTTACTGATGATTCAAATAAGGATAAGGATTTAGCGGCTCAAGTAAATACGGGAAAGTTTAATGAAATAAAGACACAACTTACAACCTCAGGAATTGGTGGTTTCAAAATGGACCCTAAAACTGGAAAGTTAACTACTAAGGATGGAAAAACCTATGATCCCGCTACAATGACAACTCCCGAGTCGTTTAAAGATGCTGGGTTTTCAGCGGAAAGTATCGCCGGCGCAATGGATGCAGCTGCTAAACTTGAAAAAGCCGCAATGAAAAAACTGGGCCTTACTGAGGGTATTGGCGCAGCAACAGCAACCAATGGCTATCAAGAAGGTAGCGATTCGGGTGGAACTATGTCAGGCAAAGCTGGCGATGTTACCATGGACAGTTCTGGCTACGGTGCTCGCGGTATCGCAAGCTCCGGCGCAGTTAAAGTGCCTTCAAATCAAATTGCCGGTCTAACTAAAAACTTTAATGGTGAACGCATTGGCGTTTCAGCGGAAAATATCTTCAATATGATGGCTCGACGTTACAAAACAAAAGAGAAACAAAACTCTTTCTTTGACCCGTCAGAGTTAGTTAAAATGCCACAATAGATAACAAAGCTTGAACTTTATTCGAACAAAACCTTAAAATAAGGTCCTATCCAAACACGGAGGACCTTTTTTTATGTCTAATGCTAAATTATTTGTAGTCTGTATTTCCGCGCTGGCACTATTTAATTGCCAATCTAAATCAGCGAAATCGGACGGAACCAATTCGACAACTTATTCACAATTTGGAATCGAATCAGTATCTAAAGACGATTTAAAAAAATATGCGCCTAAAGATATTAGCGCCGCCATGAAAAGCAAACTTTCACTTTACATGGATATTCAAACACCATCCGGCGGTCAGCTTCATCCGAATGGCAAAGATTTGTTTTTCAACTGGCGTATTTCTGGCTACCAACAGATTTGGAAAATGTCCGGACCAAATAGTTATCCCGTTCAAATGACCGGAGGAAAAGACCTTACAACCCTTATGGATATAGCTCCTAATGGGCAATTCATCGTTTTTCATCGCGACATAGATGGCCAAGAAAATCCGGGCATATATATTCAATCTGTAAATGGTGGACCAATAACCAAAATTTTCCACGAGCCAAAAGTGCGGGCGACATTCCAGTTTATTTCGGAAGATTCTAAAGAAATTTTCTTTACGTCCAATCACGAAGATGCGCAAAGTTTTTTCGTATATAAAATAAACTTAGACACAAAAAAAATCGAGCCCATATCTAAAGAAAAAGGCCACTGGTATGTAATGGATCACGAAGGTAATCGTTTATTGTTAGGCTTTGCAAAATCATCATTCGCTAATGACGTTTATGAACTAAACCTAAAAACGAAAGAAAAGAAATGGCTGTTGGGTGAAAAATCAGAAGACCCATTTGATGTGCGTTTCTTACAAGCGACTAACAAATACATTGTACGCACAATCGACAACGATTTTGAAACGTTAAAACTATTAGACAATGGAAAACTAAAGAACTTAATCAAAGTCGAAAAACATGATGTTGAAAATTTTGAATTAAGTGATAAACGCGACTTCATGGCATATGAACTTAACAAAGATGGTTACACCCAGTTACATGTGTTCAAAATTACTTCAGAAGGCGCCATCTCTGAACTTAATTATAAAAACAGCATGCCGGCAAATTTACAAAAAGCTGATCATTTAAGAGTTCAGTTTAACCATACAAATTCAAAAGTAATCGTGACTTCATCTTCTAGCCAGGAACCTCGCAATTTCTATTCTTTAGATTTAATTACTCGTCAGTGGACACAATGGACAAAGACAAATTCCCCTGAAGTGAAAACGACCGATTTTGCCGTAGCTTCATTAGAGTACTACAAAGCAAAAGATGGCACATCCATCCCAATGTTTGTTCGTCGTCCAGAAAAATGTAAAAAAGAACTTTGTCCAGTTATGGTTCAGTTTCATGGTGGCCCAGAAGCACAAAGCTTTGCTGGATTCCAGCCACTTGGCCAATTGGCAGTAGAGGAAGGTTTTATTTTTGTCGAACCTAACGTACGCGGAAGCTCTGGCTATGGTCGCAAATGGTTGCAATCTGATAATGGTCCAAAAAGAAAAGACGTCGTAACAGACATTCAAGACGCGGCCCTCTGGATTAAGAAAAACTGGGCAGTAAATGGAGTCTCTCCTAAAGTAGGCATTTTCGGAGGTAGCTATGGCGGCTATTCGACATTAATGGGTATGACATACTTTGCAGGATCTTACGATGCCGGAGTTTCGATTGTCGGTATCTCAAATTTAGTATCTTTCCTTCAGAATACAGCACCCTACCGCCGTCATATCCGCGAAACTGAGTATGGTTTCTTAAACAAAGATATGGCTAGTCTAATGGAACTTTCTCCGATTAACCACATTGATAAACTCAACGCACCACTTATGATTATCCAAGGTGCAAATGATCCACGAGTTCCAGTTGGTGAAGCAGTTCAAATTCAAAAAGCACTAGAGAAAACGAAAAAAGTTTCTGAATTAGTTATTTTCCCCGATGAGGGGCACGGATCCGCAAAGAAAGAAAACAAAATTCTAGAATGGGGTTACATTCTAGATTTCTTTAAAAAACATCTTGGTCGTTAATAATCATCGTATTTTCTAATTGGTCCACGTTCTGCACTTGTACGCGTGGGCCAAGAATACAATTCTTCAGACGACAGCCCTTCTTCAATACTACGCCCTCTCCCAACACATTATATCCCATTAAAACTTCGAAATCGAAATCTAGCTTTTTATCTGCCAGGATAACTCGATTATTCATCTGAACAAATTCAGTATTGGGTGAACGCCATCGAATCACATTCATAAGGTATTTTGACTCGGGAGTCTTTGAAGCTAGCATATCCATACATTTATGGGTGGCTGCTTTAAAGTCCATTTCGTTCCCAGTTTCAAACCAGGTACATGGAAAAGGAAAGGCATTCGCAGTATTACCATCTTTAATTGCCGCCGTCAGAGCGTCATATAGGATATTTGATTCCCCTGGTTTAATATAGTTAAAAATCTTCTCTGAAAAAATAGTTACGCCAATGTAGTGAAAGCCCTTAACTGATGCTGCTATTTTTTCTTTTCCAAATCCAATAACTCTGTTTGCAGCATCCACCCATGCACCGCCAAACTTGGTACCTACTTCCGGATGCTCGATAACCAGTAAGGTTGCAATTGCGCCGCTGGCTTTATGATGTTGTACCGCTTGTTTAACCTGATCCGTTGATTTCGGAATGATGACTTCATCTCCATTCATTAAAATAAAGTCACCTTCCGCTTGAAAATAGGCTTTGGCGTTTCCTATTCCCCCACCGCTTCCAAGCAAAGTTTCTTCATCTGAGAAGTATATGGGATAGTTATGATTAAATGCTTTAACGGTCGACTTCAGTTTGCTCGGTAGATGAAATGTATTCATCACCACTTTTTTCACAGGGAGATCATTTAAAAAATACAAAGAATAGGCGTAAAGAGGGACATTTAAAAACGAAATCGCCGGTTTTGGCATAAACGTAGTATGTGGACGCAGCCGTGTCCCTTCACCGGCTGTAAGCATCATTACATTCATAAGGTCTCGTAATTTTTTTCAAGCGCACCGGAATCAATAATCAAGTTCGTAAACGTTTTGTATTCGGGGAACCCCACTAAACTTTTAATAACTTTTTTCAAGGTCGGTGTTAAGTATTTCAAATAACGACGATCTTCCCTTTGGTGGAAGAAGCTCGCAAAACTTCCGCATGCTTTAAAGCATCGCTGGATAGACTGAAGTTCATAAATATGATTGAAGTGATATTTCTCAAACGTTTTTTTGTAATCTTTAGCGCGATCAAAATAGTAATTAAGAATTCTTTGACCATATTCATCGGTAATATCAACATAGGAATCTTTAATCAAACTAACGAGATCGTACTGAACCGGTCCCATACGCGCATCTTGAAAATCGATTACGCACATTTTATCAAATTTGATCATTAAATTTCTAGAATGATAATCACGGTGGGAAATATATTTAGGCTCTCTATGTAGAGTTTCAGAAATTTTAGTGAAAATGCCAACGATTTCTGAATCTACTTTCGGAGAAAGATCAAAGCCAAGAACTCCTTTTATCAAGTTGTCCTTACCATAGTTCATCTCCCAAACAAATTTTTCAGTATTGAACTCAATATCAAATGCTGTGCATGGTTTTTTCAAGGCCGAAGCCGCAAAGTGAATTTTGATAATTTCATCAATTGCTAGCTTATAGTACTCAAATGACTTTTCAGATTCACGTTGTTCCCAAAATTTTCGCTCTAATGTTAAGTCCCCCAGATCTTCCAACAAAACCAAACCGTCGCTTGCCGAGATGTCTACAATCTTTGGCACATGAACACCGGCTTCGGCAAAATGATTTAGAACACTGATAAATGGGTATTTTTCTGCCTGAAATGGATCCCATTTCATTAGCACGAGAGATTGATTATCAACTGCGACTCGGTAGTACTTTCTGGTTGAAGCGTCGCCCGCTAACTGAATGACTTTAAAATCTGATTTCTTCAGAGACTTTTCTAAAAAAACTTGCACGCTTTCATCCTTGATTAACAATTGAGTACTCCAAATCTGAGTCTAGATTTTGGTCCAGCAACGTACCAGACCAATTCACTCTATTATTATCAAAAATATTACTCGCGTGTGTCAACGTTTGTGTCGACAGACTCTACTTAAGCTTCGAAAAATAAGATCTCTACGGCTTCTTTCAATTTAGCATATGTTAATGGAGCGCGATTAACTTCAAACGTTTGCTCATTCATAACTAATAGCATTTCACTTGAAATACCTGGATGAGTTGCTAGTTCTGCTAGTTCTGCCTTGCTGCCTACGATAATTAGCGGTTCGTCGCTGCTGCGCGAATCCGATTCCGCTTTGTAAGTCGAAATCAATTTTTGTTCGTCTAAAGATAGTGCCAAAACATCCTCAACAAATACCGTAATATTGCCAAGACTTCTAATGCTATCTAATGATTTAAATTCGTTCTTAACATTCTCGTAGGGCAAGAACGCCCAACGTTTATCAATTTCATGGATCTGATGAGCGACTTTGAAAACGATCTCTTTGATACCGTTCAAATGGATAACATGCGAAACAATGTTTGATTTTTCAGAAGAGGATTGCACTTGCCGAATTCCAAAATCATCAATTGATCCTTCCATCTGACTTGTCGCGCCCGCCGCTTTTAAATTGTTTTCATGTAACGTTTGAAACTGAGAGTAAAATACTGGGATCAAAGTCATCTTAACTAATGTAGAAATCGAGTTAATATTTCTATCATCGATCTCTTTAGCATCAGGCACAATGGCCGTTCCCAGATAAGTTTCATCTTGGAATATTGGAATTACCAAGTCAGCGTTTTTGAAAAAGAAATCAGAGTCAGGCCCAACTGACTGCAAGTCAGTGAGCCTGCTGATTTCTAACCCCTTTCCGAATCGATTCTTCAGAATCGATTTTAACTTATTAATAGATGATTGGTCATCTATCCTCATCATAACATCCCCTATATCGAAACCTGAACAATCTATACCCGTCAGAATTTCGACCCCAAAAATTTTAAGACTTCATCAAAGAAGTCATCCACTGTTAGAGTTCCTTTACAAGTCTTATGCCGTTGATCGTCACATTAACTATGAAAAATTTAGAATGTGAAAAGGTTAAATAAGTACCTTATTTCCGTACGGTTTTGAGGTAGAAAAAAAGTCCTGTAAACACATTAGACAAAAACACCCTCCCAACGAGTATTTTGAAATTGATAGTTTTTAGAACTATTACGAAAAATTTTCTTAAAATTTGAAATTCGCGGTTTTCGAAATATATAAGTAATCTGCTCACCTAAGTATTTTCTATATATAACCAAATTTTTACGCCCAATTTACTCTAAATGATACTATGACATGGGCTTTGAGGAGATCACATGAAATTAATTTTAGTTATGATATTTGGTTTATTCAGCATCTGCCAAGCTAGCCAACACTATTGGAAATATGGAACAGGCGTTGGTAGCTCGCACTTTTGGAATTACGGAACAGACGCTGGCAGCAAACATTTCTTTAAGTATGGAACCACTGCAGGAAGCCACCACTTTCTTAAATACGGCACAGAATCATCTGGATTTATTGAACTACTAGGCGTTTGCGTAAGTCAGACAGAAGATTTACCTTTCTGCGACATTTACCCTACACATTAAAAATAAAAAGCCCCTCTATCTCTAGCGGGGCTTTTCAGTTTAACTTATATTTATAAATTAGGCGCGAGCAATTTTACGTTTATCTAAACCGTATTGCTGAACTTTATCGATCAAGTTCGCACGGCTGATACCAAGCTCTTTCGCTAATTTCGATTTGTTCCATCCAGTTCTGCGTAAACCCTCACGAATCATTTCGCGTTCAAGTTCTTGGATAGCATCTTTCAAGCGACCTTGAAGACGAGCACCTTGAACTTTGTTAGTTTCAGACGCTTCTAAGATTTTTGGAGACAATAATTCTGCCGTGATCTTAGTTTCTGCACCTGATAATACATACACGCGTTCAATTTCATTTTGCAATTCTCGAACGTTACCTGGCCATGCATAATCGTAAAGTTTTTCTAACGCACGGTTAGTTAAAACTTTAGCAACGCCACCGGCGTGTTTCTGTTCAGAGACTTTTTTCATAAAGTAGTCTACTAAATAAGGAATATCTTCTTTGCGTTCTCTCATTGGTGGTACACGCAAGTTGATGATGTTTAAACGGTAGTACAAGTCCTCACGGAATGTACCGGCATCGATCATCTCTTTTAAATTTTTGTTAGTAGCCGCGATGATACGTACGTCAACCTTTTTAGTTTCCGTAGAACCCACTGGCATAAATGTGCCCTCTTGAAGTACGCGAAGTAGTTTTACCTGCATTGACGGAGAAATATCCCCAACCTCATCCAGGAACAAAGTGCCTTTATCTGCTGTTTCAAAAAGACCTTTTCTATCTTTTACTGAGCCAGTATAGGCTCCACGAACCGCACCAAATAACTCTGCTTCTAATAAGTTATCGTTGATCGCCGTGAAGTTTTGCGCCACAAACGCTTTATCTTTGCGTACTGAATGGTAATGGATTGATTTCGCAATCAATTCCTTACCCGTACCGTTCTCCCCTTGGATTAGAACAGTCGTTTCTGAACCTTTAATTTTATCAAGTAAGTTATAAAGCTCCTGCATTGGTTTAGATTTACCAATCATAGAATCATAGCGGAAACGCTTACCTAATTCGTTATTTAGTTCACGAATACGGTCATCGCGCTTAGTGATTTCCAAATGTAACGTCACGATCTCCTGTGCTACTAGCTCACAAAGTTCGCTGAAGTGCGCTCGTTCATGGTCATCTAAATATTTTAATCTAGAAACTAGTTTTTCAATGTAATCCGCTGGAACACCGAACGCCGCTAAACGTTCGCGTACTTCTGGTAGACGTTGAGTGACTTGGTCGTCTTTAAAGTAACCAACACCAACAACTGTACCTACGCAATCGTTTTCGATCATGATTGGAAATACGCCGACGTCGAAACCTGTCATATCCCATTTTTTTAATGAATATTTATTATTAGATGTTTTTAAATCATCTAATGTTTTAGTTACGATTTCACTTAGACTTGCTTTACCGGATTCCTTTTCAACTAGGTAACCGATGCCTGGGTTATGAAATACTGTTTTAGTATTTTCCAAACCTTTGATTTCACCGCGTTCATCAGTGAATACAACATCGATATTCCACCATGAATTTAAAATCTGCTTTAATTTTTTGATCACGTGAATGTGTTCAAATTCATTCCAGTTAATCATCGACATAAACGACTCCTTCGGTGGAGCTTTTAGGCTCCTGTATATTTACAAGTCACCTATCGTCTAATTAGTTTACAAACTTAATAGTGATCCTAAAAAAATTCTATAGGGCTTAAATTCGATCTGAGGCAAGGCACCTAGACCTTTGGCCAAGACTCATAAGTATCGTTTAAAGTTACAGACTTGAAATTTCTTCAGTGAAATTTGCATCAAGTGGGATGTATTTGATCTGCTAAGGCACTTATTTTGATGAGTATTTTCCACTATGGAAACAACTCCGATTTCAGAACAACATGAGCAACTTAGTTTCGAAGAATTCTTAATTGAAGAGGACAATGCCGCTAAATTGGCAATGATCCCTTACACCGACTATCATTTAATCAATGCAAAAGAATTCACGTTTCCAAAACGACGATTTTTCATCCTTTCAGTCGTGGCCCATCTTGTTATTGTTGCATGGGCCTTAACTATCGTGGTTCAGAAAATGCAAAAAACCGAAATCGTTGAAGTTGAATACGTGGCTGCTGATGGCGCTGCTCCAGCACCGATGAGCTATGCCGCAGTGGAAACCGCACCAGCGCCAACTGTAATCGAGGAAAAAACGGTTCCGCAAGAACCAGTGGAAATCATTAAGCAAGCGCCACCAAAGCCAGTCGCTAAACAAAAAGCCGTTGCTAAAAAATCCTCTGTAGCAAAAGCCACCAAATCAGCAACACCTGTTGCTGCAACGAAATCCGTAGCGAATTCCTCTCGTGCAAAAACAGAAGCCGTTTCACATATTGAGGCGATGGCAGATATTAGTGATATCGAAGTTCCACCTTTGGTCGAAGCAAGCACAAATGAAGTAGCTCAAATGTCGACGAAAGATATCGAATCCGATTTTGATAAAATTGACGAAGATCAAAACGCAAAGCTAATGGCCGCTGTAAAAGATGATTCTAAAATGTTAGATGACTCAGCTGCGGAATTGGATCAAACCACTCAAGCTATTGCAGGCGAAGACGTATCAGAGTTAGAAAATGCAGCCGCTGAAAAACTTCAAAGCCTAAATGCTCAAAAAAACGAACTCAGACGGGCCCGTCAGGCCGCTGGACCAAACGGATCACCTGATGTAAGCGCATCGACTTTAGCGGCCGAGCGTGCAGCTAAAGCTGCAAAATCGGCCGGTAATGGCAATGGAAAAAGCGAAACCTCGTACGCTTCTAAAGGTATTCAGGGTGGTGTTGGTTCTGATAGCGAAGGTATCGTTCGTAAATTAGAAGACTTAAGGCAAAAACCAGGAAATCCAAAGCCCAGCTACGATGTTCAAGACCGCTTGAATGGCTTGTCAGGAACCATTATTGTTAATGCATATGTTACTAAAGAAGGTCACTTAACCCTGTTCCGATTAATTCAATCGACAGGTCATCGCAATTTAGATCGTAAAACGTTAGCTGCTTTAAAAGATTGGAAGTTTTATCCAGGCCAAGAAGGTTGGGTAGAATTACCCTTTAAATGGGATCTAAAGGGCGGCATTCAGCAGAAGCCAACCCTTTTAAAACGTCAATAATATAAACTATTAACCGAAAAGTTCTTTATCTGTTTTTGAAGTGCCGTGATTTCTAAGCTTTGCTTTTCTTTTCACGCCTTTTCTAGTTAATTTCTTCTTTCTGATAGTTTCTGTTCTTTTTGTTTTTGAAGCCATGATCCGCTCTCCCGTTAATTTTTCAAACCCGAAGCGGCAGAATTATCAAAAAGGAATACTTAAGTCAACGGAATGCCTAATTTCTGGCTCAGATCCCGTTTCTGTCAGGTACGCGTAGTTTAGCTTAAATCGGGGCAAATCAAAGCCCCAGCCCAACGTAGCTAAATCGCTAGTTTCATTGAAGTTTTCCTGGAAACCCAAACGCCACGTCATCCAGCGATTTAAATAATTTTCAAGCCCAAGCATAAATTGACCGTCACTCATTTTATAATTATTGCCCGTTACAAGGTCTGCGCGGAACCGCAAAAAACCCTTATAAATGTAGTGTGAACCAAATCCTAACTGGGGCGCCGTACGATCTCGAATGAGTTCATTACCCGAAGCACCCGCCAGATTATAGGCAACCATTGCAAAACCGAGCGTATCTTTCGGTACAAAAGATAGTCCAAAATCAACGTTCGCCCGTGATGCTGATTGTTCATCTTTTTTGTACTGATAAAAACTGCCACTAAAACCAATCGACATTTTTTTTCGAATTTTTTCTGCGAACGAAAGTTTAAATGTACGCTCGAACTGGTTTTGGTAATAATACGCGGACGCAGGAATTACTGTTTCTGGGGTATTATCTGAAATCGCATACGCCGTTTCACCAGGCAGATAGCGCGAATACAAATAATAACCACGCAAATGAGCCAGGTTGGCGGGATTTAAAGTACTCACATCCCCAGGAGCTACGGCTGCGCGACCGGCGCCACCTAAACCCGAAGAAATACTACCCGATTGTTTTGTTGTACTTTCTAAAGAAGCTAAAGCTGAAAAACCGATAAAAATAAGGGTGATGATAATTCTCATTTAAGAATTATCACACCAGAACTAAATCAATGTCCAATATTTCATCAAAGACTTGTGACACACACTCGTTCGAGTCCAACTAGCGTTTCGTACACACTGTTACGAACTCATTGCACCATTCAACAGGTAGAGCACCGTTGTATTTTTGATTGGCTTTATAGTAGCTGCTGTCAAATTGATGGAAGCAACCCTTATTAACTGCGTTCGCTACTTTGTATTTTCCGTAGTAAGTTCCGCCAGATGTAACGCCGTATTCATTTTCTTGGTAACAGCCGAACTTTTTTGGAACCACACAACCAACTTCAAGGTTAATATCCCAATCACTAGCTGGCAAATGACGTCTGACCATTTCCAAAATTTCGGCATACGTTTTACCCGCATACGCACCAGTTCCATAAACAGAAGTTTGTGGAGGTACGGTCATCAGAGTTAGGTAGTTCATCTTTGGGCAGAAACCAGCTTTAGTATCACCCGCAGCACGCCCATAATAACTCGCCTGAGCAGCGATCAGCTCTTCTTTACGAGTCGCTTTGTCAGCGGCCGCGATACTTGCATCCGTAGTTACGGCTTGATCAACTGCAAGAACTACTGTGTTCCAATCAAAGTCAGCATCTTCTTGTCTAACGATTTTATATTTTAAATTACAATCCCAAGTTACATCTGTAACGGCTTTTCCAGATTCTAAGTCATACTCTTCGATTTTAGAAACTACGTTGTTAGGATGATACGCCCAGCTTGACGGTGTGGCTGCATACGCCGTTGGAATCGAAAACGTCATTTGATAACCGCGACCATACGCAGTTGACATGACATCTTGATCCGTACTTTCTGGAGTGATGAGCATACCTTCATTTTCATATGAAAAACCAAGCACTAATTGTGCATCAATATTACCGATTTTATTGAACGCATTTCGATAGTCTTCAGCTGTTTGCTCGTTGTTGTTGAAGTGAAACGCCCCTTCAATTCTGTTTTGAGTGTTACTTGCTAACGGGAAAAAATCTGCGTATTCAATTTTTGATTTTTTGGGAAAGCTATTCGCAAGCAAGGTATCAGCCCACGTAGGATTTGCCAAATCGCCAAGCACTGCTAGTACGTCGATACCTAAAGACGGCGTATTTGTTTTGCTGAACACGTTGTTCAGACGAAGACTTTTATTAATAGATCTCACGGAAAGCTGAGGCACGACCTTAGCGTTTAAAGTTGATTCCGCTAACAAACGTTGCACTTGTGATGCAACGATATCTGGATTTGGAAAGTCAGGTTTTAAAACTTGATAAGCATAATTAATAAAATCGGCTCTGATTTTTACGCCTGACTTAGCCACAGTTGATGATTGACCGACAACGCCGCCAGTTGAGTTCTTTGAATCATAACTACCAATTAAAAAATTGTAAGTTTTGCCTTGAGAACTAGGTGAGTTACATGAGTTGTACGTGATCATATCAACACTTGCTTCATACGCAAATGGGGCGCTGGACGCGGGATTTGTAGACTGCAAAGTAGTGTCCGTTGTCGCCGAATCAAAACCAGCTTTACCACAGTTTTGAAAGCCAACGATCAAAATGATCGATAATAGAGCAATAGAAGTTGCCGACATAGTCATTCTGCTGCGGAATAACCGTCCAATACGAGTAGTTAACGGCATGAATTCTCCCCTTCCTCCATGATAACACATTTTGTCTTTCTACTATAATGGGATTAATACTTGCCTCATTTTAAAACGTTTGAGATTTTTAAGGCCATGAAAAAAATCAAAAAAGCCCTTATTCCCGCTGCCGGTCTAGGAACGAGATTTCTGCCGGCCACTAAAAGCGTCCCTAAGGAAATGCTGACCGTCGTCGATGCCCCTATTATATTTTATGTCGTCGAGGAAGCAGTTAAAGCGGGAATCGAGGATATTGTACTCATCGCTGGTCGAGGCAAACATGCAATTGAAGACTTTTTTGATACTTCGTACGAAGTCGAGGATAAACTTTTAAAAGATGGTAAGGTTGATTTGCTTAATCGCCTAGAGCGAATTCGTGACATGGCTAACATTATTTCGATTCGCCAAAAACAGGCCCTTGGTTTAGGTCATGCTGTTTATTCCGGGAAGACCATTATTGGTAACGAGCCATTTGCTGTCCTTCTGGGTGATGAAATCACTGTGAATTTAAATAACCAAAGTTCAGCAACGGAAGACCTTGTTCGCGCTTTTGAAAAAACTGGGCATTCGGGTTTGTCGGTTATGAAAGTTGCGGACGACCAAGTTTCTAAATATGGTATCGCAGAATTCGATGCTGAAAAAAAAGAAACACTTTCTATTGGCAACAACCAAAATGTCGATTTTTATCGAGTTAAAAATCTTCTAGAAAAACCAAAAGCTTCAGAAACAAATTCTCGTTGGGCGATCACAGGTCGCTATGTATTTGATCCGAAAATTTTTTCAATTCTAGAAAATCAAAAACCAACTAAAAATAATGAAATCCAGCTTACAGATGCCATCCAGGAACTCACTCGTAACGACGTCGTGAGTGCGTATCCCCTGCAAGGAAGCCGTTATGATGCCGGTGATAAGCTCGGTTATTTAATTACTAATATCGAATTCGCTCTTCGAAATTCTGAATTGACTCAAGAACTATCAGACTATCTAAAACAGCTTGTAAATAAAATCGAAAAAGGATCTTTCAGATGAAAACATTGTTAATCTGCTTATTATTTTCCACGCTTTCATTTGCCTATATTCCACCATTGAAAATGATTTTAGAACGCACCTCTGAAAATGCGGGATCTGGTGTATACGCGATCGAAACTGAAGTTCTTCTGACCGATGGTGCGAATGAGGCAACTGTAAAAGAGAGCTGGCTCGTAGAAAACGAGCGTAATATTCGCCTTACTGTGATTGGCCAAAAAGAACTCAAAGGTTTAAAACTAACCTATCTATATGAAAACGGTTTGAAGTGGGCGATGAAAGGCCAAAAACGCGAATCACAGCAAGCACCGATGGATTTTCTAGAACGCTGGCACCACATTAGAAATGCAGATGCATTAAACAACTTTCTGGTTTCGAATAAGATAATTCCTGAGTACAAAAAAGATAAACAGTCCCGCGCAGTTTATGAAGAGTCGTTTGTACGTCTAGGTCGCAGTGAAGGCGTTGTAAACTATGCTATCGGCGAAAATAACAAGGATTCATTACTTCCGAAACTTTGGATTGAACAAGATTTCTTCGTAATCAGAAAGTTGAGACTACCCTCACAAGTAGAAGTTGAATTTGAGAATTACAAGTCCTATTCCAAAGGTTTAAACTATCCTAAAAGTAAACTTGTTCGTTGGGGACAAAACAAAGTCACCATCAACACACTGTCAGTAGTTCCTAAAAGCGGCAATTTGACAGCTCAGTTTAATCCGCAAAACCTGGAATCCAATAATCAATCAGAGGTATTGTACAATAATCCTTTAAAAAACCTTTTAGAAGAGTTTTACACTCGGTTTAGATGATAAAAAAATACGCCCACGTTGCCGTTGCCGCCCCATTGAAGGGCTTACTGACTTATAGCATACCACCAGAACTCGAATCGGCTTCTGCTGGCTCGGTCGTGCTTGTTCCGCTCGGCAGACGCAAATGCCGCGGTATTGTTTTTTCGATCACCGATACGACACCAGAAACTGAATTTGAAATTAAAGCGCTTGATAGCATCGATCCTGAATACGAAGCTCATAGCTTAGCTCCGCGCCTTAAATGGATACAATGGCTGGCCGACTATTACTTCCATCCCGTGGGACTAGTTGCCGATCTAATTTTGCCTCCTCTTTCAAAAGGCAAAAAAAATGTCGCACGGAAACGATCACCCATTCCAGAGTTTCCACCCGAGGCTCCCTTTCCACTAAATCCCGAGCAAGAAACCGCTTATAAAGCCATCGCTGCCGACGAAGGTTTTCAGACACATTTGCTTTACGGGGTCACCGGATCTGGTAAAACTGAAGTCTATTTGCATTTGTTTGAAAAAACTTTGAAGGAGGGAAAGACCGGCCTATTTTTACTTCCCGAAATTTCCCTTACTCCACAACTCGTAAATCGTTTTGCTAAACGTTTTGGGTCTAAGATTGCCCTACTTCATTCCCAGCTAACAGATCGGGAGCGCACCCAATTTTGGTGGGAAATGATCACAGGAGAAAAACAAATTCTTATCGGTGCACGATCTGCTTTATTTTGTCCAGTTCCCAATTTGGGTCTTATCGTTGTCGATGAAGAGCACGAATCTAGTTTTAAACAAGAAGAAAAGCTTAAATATCATGGTCGTGACGTAGCTATCATGCTAGCTAAAGAAATGAATTGTCCCATCGTATTGGGTTCTGCCACTCCCAGCTTTGAGTCCTGGGTGAATGCAACTAAAGGTAAATTCAAACTCCATCGAATGGTAAAACGTGTAGGTGATATTCAGTTACCTGAAATAAAAATTATAGATTTAAAAGAGTCAGCGGCTCGCTCCAAAGAATTGAAACTACCATTTTGGATGAGCGAAACTCTGCATACCGAACTTCAAAGCAATTTAGAAAATAGTTTTCAGTCAGCCCTGTTCCTTAACCGACGTGGCATGAGCCAATCTATTATATGCCCATCGTGTGGTTACACGAAAGAATGTCCAAACTGCGACATCAAGCTGACTCTTCATGCGCATAACCATTTGGTATGCCATTACTGCGACTATCACGAAAGCTTCAAACCTCGCTGTTCTGATTGCAATGAAGGTACGCTTGAACCTTTGGGGATCGGGACCGAAAGCGTTGAAGCTGAAATACAGAAATTGTTCCCAGAAGCCCGTGTTCTGCGCGTAGATCGCGATGAAATTCAAAATCGAATTGATCTGGAAAATGCGATCGAGAAGGTTGAAAAACAAGAAGTTGATATTTTAATCGGGACACAGATGATCGCTAAGGGCTTAGATTTTCCAAATCTAAAATTAGTTGGATTGGTCCTGGCTGATGTTGGATTTAACTTACCTGATTTTCGTGCTGGTGAACGCGCCGTCCAACTAATTTTACAAATGAGCGGACGAGCCGGACGCCATAAGCGCGAAAATGAACCTAACGGCGTAGTGATATTGCAAACATTCAATCCCGAAAGCGAAATCGTACAGATGGCAAGTCAATCAGACTATGAAGTGTTCTGCGAATACGATTTAAAAAATCGCCAGGTATTTAGTTATCCCCCATATGGCAAAATGATTTCCTTCCGTATACAATCGCGTGACTTGGACAAATCACAGAAAACAGCGCGTATGTTATCTGAGCGATGTTTTAATCTAAAAGAAAAATCGGAGTCATTTGATGACGTGCAAGTACTTGGCCCTACAGAATCCCCGATTGCTAAAATTAGGAATGAGTTCCGCTTTCAAGTTATCCTGAAAGCCAACAGCGCAGCGGTGCTACATCGCTTTACGAAAATTGTCCTGCAAAATGAAAAATGGATTCCGACAGGGGTGAAACTCTACGCAGATGTTGATCCGATGAATTTACTTTAAGTGCCTTGCGGTCCTTCATTTTGATTACGCATGTGATCGGCAAGCCTAGCAATCGCAGACATAAACATCGAATTAAACTCTGGCGGCGTATTACTTAATTCAAGAGCCCGCTTCATACAGAATAACCACTGATCCCGCTCGGAAATTCCAATGGCAAAGGGAAGGTGTCGAGCGCGTAGCCGTGGATGTCCATATTTTTGTACAAATAAATCGGGACCACCCAACCAGCCTGATAAAAATTCAAATAATTTTTGATTAGCCCGCGGCAAATCCGGGTGCATTTTAAAAACACCTTCTGCTTCCGGAGCTTCTGACATAACTTGATAGAAAGCATCTACTAGTTTTCTTAAACCGTCTTCGCCACCCAGTACTTGATACAATGTAACTTCCAAAATTTACCGTCCTAAAAAAAATGGGCTCACGTTTTTGCGTGAACCCACTAGATATAATGGAAGTGCTATTTCTTCAATACAATTAGCGACAGACGTTACGTACGTCGATGAACTGCTTAATAGTCTGGAAGCGGGACGCATCCGCTTTATCGTTAACGAAACGACCGCCATTGCCTTTTACTTTCATTACGATGCCTGAACGATCAATTGTAAACAGCCCATATGAATTAAATGATTTTCCGGATTGATTAAAACAAGAATTGATTTGGTAATCGACCACCCCTTGATCTTGGTACACTACACGAGACGCGTCCCAAGCTTTAAATTGGCCAGTTCGGCTAAGTGCCGCATTAACAATCGTGGTGTCGCGATTAGGAACTACGCTAAATTCCTTTACGTTATCCATCAATACTGTTTTCTTTACTTTTACACATTGACCTGATCGATCGCCATCTACATTATTTACAGCAATCAGTTGCTTTCCACCGTTAGCCGATTTTGTGTAATACAGAACAGCTCGATCTGTTGGATGGATTGAAACTTTCATATCGATCACGTCCTGATCGATCGTGCACTTCACGCGATTATCGTCAGTGATTCTTAGCAATTGGCCCGAAGACATTAATAGGTACCGCTTAGCCCCCTGATCATTTGATCGGGCTTGTTTACATTCTTTATATGCTTTGCCGTCGCGAGGACAGTTTTTGATATCGTCCGCAGCCCCCATAGCCATAACAGAAACAACAAGAGTCGAAAGCGCTAACATAATTTTCAGTGTGGTCATTTTGATCCCCCTTTAATGGTTCGCCCACTAGCTAAGCGAAATACAGGCCAATAAAACTGGTGGCAAAAAGGCTATTGTGTTGAATGTTTCACACTGATGCACCAATTCTGGAAAAATTGCCTATATTTTAGATGGTTGTTAACATTAGTAACGGGGTATTTTCTTCATAGGACGTAAATGATGAGAAAAAACATAAGTAACAAAGGTTTCAGCTTAGTCGAGCTTTTGGCCGTCGTCGCAATTATCGGGATACTGGCCGTAATCGGCATTCCCCAGTATCACAAATTTCGAATAAAGGCGTTTCAAGCCGAGGCCAAAACTCAATTGGCTGGCATTCACACCGCGGAACGAACTTTTTTTCTAGAACATCAAACCTACCACCCTTCATTAAAGGCAATCGGGTATGCGCCGATGGGTCGAGCTCGTTATAATATCGGCTTCGGCTATCACGATCCAAGTCAGACAGTGTCCGCTACTGCACCATATGTTTATGATTTAACTACTCTTAATTCAAAATCCATTTGCGCCGGTCCGTTTGGTCTGGGCACTGATACAAAATGCCAAATGGTTAACGATACTCCGACAATAGGAACTTCAGCGACGGCTACTACGACAAGCTACGCCGCGACGGCCGTTGCTTACGAGGAGCAACTGACTGCTTCGAATACTACGCCGACTGGATTCTCTATCGCTGTAAACTTCGTATTAGGAGCTGCTGCATACGCAGCTGGGGCTCCGCGTGTAAATGTTGAGGTGGGAGGCGCACCACTTGGCTATGATAGCTGGGTGATTGATCACAATAATCGCCTAAGAAAAGCGTATTTAGATAATGCCTTAGAGGAGAACTGCGAGGAGACGGATACGTGCCAAGAGACCGATCTTAACAGGAACTGAAATAAAAAAGCCCAACGTATTAGGTTGGGCTTTCCATACGAACCTCAGGTGTGCTAATCAAAATTAGCAACCGCCAGGAACGCAAACTGCTAAACTTGGATTGTTTAATTTTTTAAGAACTTGGCTTAACTCAAGTTTAGTCGCACCTGCTGGGTTTTTGTTACCTTGGAAATAAATTTCAATAATGTCGTTTTGACTATCAATTTTGATGTCAGTTACGTTTTGGTAAGGGTTACCTTTCGCATTAGTTAGATACATGATAGTATTCACTCGAGAGATAACGATAATGTTACCTTGAGAAGTTACCGCGAGGAGCCTTCTTCATTATATAATAAGATAGCGAGCTATCAGATTATCTACGGCATTTATATTCTTCGTGCTTTGGCGTGTTTTGACCAGAGTACTGACCGTTGATCATAATTTTGCAGTTACCTTTGTTTGACCATTCGTAAGTTACGCGACCTGGACGAGCACCGCAAAGGTATTCTTGGTGTTCTGGAGTGTTGCGACCAGTGTAAACACCATCAACCATGATTTTGCAGTTGTTATTGTTTGACCATTCATAAGTCGTACGACCGTAAGATGGATAAGACGGGTATGACGGTTGAGATGGACGAGAAACTAAGCACGACCACCAGCCCAATACGATTTGTTTTCTTTCAATAACTCTACCGCGACCATTTGTTAATTGAAATTCAACGGCGCAATCTCTACCTAATTCGCTTTCCATTCGCTTGCTTAATGTGTAAGAAGAACCTTGGAAAGGATATGACTTAATTACACGACCGCTAGTAACATCTACGAAGCGTAGACCCGAGCAATATGATTTATCGATGCCACCTTCAAACTTAAGAGCTAGATCTCCGTTACCAGCTTCTCTTAATTCTACAGATCCACCACATTGATATAGTCTTTCGCTATCTAAGTAACGGCTAGCGCCGAAAACATTAACGGCTGCTAATGACAACAATGAAATTAATAACATTTTCATAAATTCTCCTTAAAAGGGTTGTTTGGTTTTGCTTAATTTACGAAACCAAGAATATAGAATTTATAAAAAATAAGAACTGTACTGATTTTGTACGGCAGAAATTACACAAGACGAAAGCTCGAAAGCCTAGAGCCAACGAGAAATTAGGAGCTTAACTTGAAAACGGTAAAAGACCCGTCAAAAAAAAGACCCCCACCCGAGGCAGAGGTCTATCTTAGTTTAATTTAAAAACTAGTGTCTAGCAGCGCAATAGTAGTCAGACACTAAAGTACCAGTGAATTGATCGTTGATCATCATTTTGCAGTTACCTTTTCTTGACCACTCATATTTAAGAGTCGTGCCTTTTGGCATACCGTTAATTGGTGCACACCATGAGTGTGATACGTTTCTTCCTGAATATTCGTAATTGTACATAAGCTTACAATTTCCAGCATTAGAAATCGCGTAAGAAAATGGGTTATAGTCAGCAGCAAAAACGTTTACTGCAACAAGAGTAACAAGTGATACCAAAATAGCTTTCATAAAAACTCCTTAATTGGGTTAGTTGGTTTGTTGTGTCTACGAAAGCAATAATAATCTAAATATTTTTTTTGAGAATTGTACGAAATTTAGTGAGCAATCTCTTCAGTGTGCGGCGAATTTTTTTTATCTTCGTTGTATTTTTCTGCAGGAATTTTTTTCCAAAAAACAACAAAAACTACATCTAATAAAATACAAATCACAACGAACAAATTGGAAAATTTTCACGGATCTCGAGAGAAACAAAACCCGAATTTGAGACACTCTATTTTTTGTTCAAAACGTAACAGGAAATTTCAAGTTTTTTGTGGCGACGCATGGTCCGCCTGAAAAACAACGCCAAAAACTCGACCCAGATAAAAACCTTGATCTTGTTTTTGAATAACATCAAACTTATAGAATGGAAAAATGTCCGCGCTGCCAACTGCAAGTAACTGAACTTCACGCAATCGATCCCGAGTTCGAAGCACAACTCCAAGCAATTGATGAAGTGATCACAGGAGCTATTTGTTTAGCGTGCAGTTCTGATCTTAGAAAAATGCTTTCGCAAAGTCGTGGCGGCGTTTTGCTTGCGCAAGAGCGCGCTAAAGAATCCTATCGTTTAGACTTATGGAAAAATCGAGTGTCGCTGATTAAAAAAGCCCGCGATTTTATGAATGCCAAAAACTTTACGGCAGCAGCAGTTACCTATGAAAAATACATTAAAGTTTTAGAAATCGTTTTTAGTTTAAAAAAAGGCGAAACTTTAACGCCAAAGCTATTTAAAGACTCAGCCCGAACGAGTGAAATTACGGTCGTGGCTTCAGTCTACTGGGATTTGTTCCGAATTTACGACACTAATGATAAATACAATGATCGGCAGCAAATGGCCGGTAAACAATTGGCATCCTTTATCCAGTACTCAACTATTTATCCAGATATCATTAAAAAAGCAGAAGCCTTTGCGCGCTCAGCGAAAAATCCAGCTATTGTAAAAGGATTTATCAAAGATGCCACTCAACAACGCCCACGTTGTTTTATCGCGACCAGCACATATGGCGATCCCTTTTGCGAGGAAGTTGTGTATTTGCGACTATTTCGTGATTACTTCCTGTGCAAGCACCCACTGGGTCGGCTTTTCGCAAATGCTTATTATATAATATCTCCACCCGTTGCCGGCCTTATTGACAAGCATATTTTCCTAAAAAAATGCAGTAATTGCCTACTGAATAGCGTGATTAAATGCATTAGACGTATTTATTAAGTGACAGGATTTCCGTCTTTTCATTAATTTGAAAGGTGAAGAAAGGATTTCTTATATGAGTCAACGTCATTACGATTACATCATTGTCGGCGCCGGTTTACCTGGGATGTTACTAGCTAACACACTAAGCCGATATACTTCTAATATTGCTTTGCTTGAGGCTAATGAGACTTTTGGTGGATGCCATAAGAAAATCAGCAATGCTATGGGATCATTTGAAAATGGTCTACGTTTTTTCCCCAACACAGACTCGGCTCGTTCGGCTTTGGAGTTTGTAGAAAACGTTATGGGTTTAAAAGTTCAAGATGATCCACAAGAAGCTCCGGTCGTATTTTTTGAAGGGGGCCAGTTCAAACCGTTCTTAGGTTTTGGCGATGTTCATGTCGACTTCTATGATGAATTAGCTTACTTCCTTTCGTCTTCCGAAATTCCATTAAAATTCCCTGTGTATGAATGGCCAAAACGATTGATGGAAAATTTTAAAGGTGATTTTTTACCTCGTTCAATCGTAACTCGTTTCCAGAGCGAAGGCACTCAAGTAAAGAGCGTTTTAATTAACGGAACAAAGACTTTGCATGCGGACCAATTTATTTTCTGCGGTTCGTTCAAAGATCTGAGTGTTTTACTGCCGACAGAAACCCTATCTTCACGCGCGAAAAACAAACTAAACAAAACTAATTATTGGACTTCAATTTGTTTAGACATCGTTCACTCAATGCCATTTGAACAAAACAATAAATTTCATGTTCTTAATGGAACAACTCAAGATGAATTGGGCCCGTGTTTTGGTAAAGTTTATGCTCCAACTGAAACCATGCAATTTTCGCAATGGATCTCATTCGTAGACGATGAATTATCTGACGATTCTGAAGTCACGGCGCATGCTCTAAAAAAGATGAAGAGACAAATTAAACGTGCCTACCCTACAGCACTAGATAATCCATTATCTGAGCGTATTTTCGTTTACTCTAATTATGCCGGCGATGGTGTTCTAAAAGTGAATGAAAACCAAACTATCGCGGGTTTAGACAATCTTTGGATTGCTTCGCCAACGATCAATCAGAATAAAAATATGGTCGGCGCCATTAAACAAGCAGAGCTTGTACTCTCGAGTTTAGGCTTTACAGCAGAAAAACAGTCTGTTGAGAATTCGGTACACGACGCTAATATGATTTGACTCTAAAGTAGTAAATAGGAAACAATCCCCCACAACAAAATGGGGGATCCATGAAGACTACTTTTCTGTTCCTAATTAGCTTTCTTTTCGTATCTACAAGTTTTTCTCAAACAACGACTAATAAACTTCCAAAACTAAATATCGATCTAACAAATATCACTGTATCAGGTGTATCGTCTGGCGGTTACATGGCCGTTCAGCTGCATGTAGCTCTTTCGACGGTATTCAAAGGGGCGGCTTCAGTCGCCGGCGGTCCTTACTGGTGCTCGGAAGGCAGCGACAGAATCGCCCAAGACAAATGCATGAAACATGCAGATCAAATCAAAACGGAAACATCAATTAACAAAGCTGTTTCTGAAGCTAAAACTGGAAAAATTGAAAACTTAGACAATTTGAAAAACTCTAAAGTTTATATTTTCGCTTCACCTAAGGACACTGTCGTTCCAAAACCAAATGGCGATCGTCTATATGAATTCTATTCTAAATTCATTCCTAAAAATCAAATCGTTTACCAAAACCAAGTCCCATCTGGCCACTCGTGGGTAACTAATAGCTTTGGTAATTCTTGCGCTACAGAATCTATTCCGTACATCAACAACTGCAACTACGACATGGCCGGTGAAATGTTAAAGTTGTTCTATGGAAATCTAAAAGTTAGCCGCGCCAGTCGCGCGGTTGTAAATTCTCAGCTTTATCAATTTGATCAAAGTGAATTCCAAACTCAAAACTCGGCTCTTTATAACTTCGGTTATGTCTATGTCCCTAAAACGTGCGTAGACAATCGTAAAGGAACACGTGCAACCGCATGTAAACTGCATGTTGCCCTTCATGGCTGTCTAATGAATCCGGGAATTATCCAGGACAAGTTCGCCGTTAATTCGGGTTTAAATACATGGGCTGAAGCTAATGGTATCGTTATTCTTTACCCGCAAGCTAATGTGGTAACGGGTAACCCATTTGGATGCTGGGACTGGTTTGGTTACACGGACAAGCAAAACTTTGCTAACCGTAATGGCCCACAAATCATCGCCATCCAAAAGATGGTTTATCGCCTACTAGGCAAATTCTAATATATTTATAAGTCCGCTTTTGAAAAAACTGGGTCTTGTTTCAACTGACTCAGTTTTCTGTTCTCAGAATTTAGCTCTTTTCCTGAATATTTAGTAATCCAACCTTTACGATCCCCAACAATATTCTCGATCATTGGTCGTGCGCGTTCCCGTGAATACGGTACCGAACCCACTCTATTTAAATACAGCTTAGAAAGATCCGTTTTCATTTCTTTGGCACTAAATACGTATATATCTATATCAAATGTTCGACCCTCATGAGTAAACAGCATCGGAACAGCAATAGATGTTGCGGGATACATGACATGAAGCGGTCTAGACAACACATCCGTTTCGCCGGGTTTATTCATCTTCATTCGAATCGCTAGGAAAGCGGCACCCTTTTTCAGATAACGCTTTTGTTTATCGACGGGCATAGGGTTAAACCTATTCTTTTGAAGCCATGTGTTCAGCTCGTCCCCACCCGTGTCTTTTAGTATTTCGATAGGCTGAATTTGAAACCCACCCACTTGAACTTGATCATGAACTTTAATACCGGCGCCTCCCCCGTCTGTTCCCAATGTGACTCCCCGGCCTTTTTGCATCGAGTTCGATTCAAATGAGACAAACTGCTGAGATAGCTCTTGAAAAAGCGGTCCATCAACTTCTTTATAGGCCGCGGGCAGTGTCGGGAACGGCAGCACCCATGCAATTTCCTTAGGAAACTGACTCGAACGCACGTGAGTTCTTAGAATCATGTGCGCATTTTCGCCGTCGTGAAATACAAAAAATTCCTGTAAACCCTCGGTTATTTTGATTTTATTGCTAGTCGGGTAATGAAGACAGGCTATGGAGTTAGAGGTCGCGAACACTATAAGTAGTAGAAGATTTATAAATAATTTCATATCCCTAGATCGTAATGAAACTCCTTGCCTAGGGCAAAATGTTCGTGTTAGCTATCACACCAAATACTCACTTCGAGTTACTATCTGGTCCCGAAAAAAACGGGTGCTACTTTAAGGGGAAACTGTCGAAATTGCGCGAAGCGTAATCAGCGTTTCGGATCGACGACTTAAAGCTCTGACTTGAAGGCGGAATAACCAGTAAAGGAGAGTCCATGGCTCAAGTAACCATGAAAGAAATGCTAGACGCAGGGGTGCACTTCGGTCACCAAACACAGCGTTGGAACCCAAAAATGAAGAATTATGTATACACTGCTCGCGGTGGTATCCACATAATCGACCTTCAAAAAACAGTCGTAAAAGCCAATAAAGCTGCTGAATTCGTACGCGAAGTCGCTGCTAACGGTGGAAAGATCATTTTTGTTGGTACAAAAAAACAAGCCGTAGAACCAATTCAAGAAGCTGCTTTCCGTTCAGGTCAGTTCTTCGTTACTAAGCGTTGGTTAGGTGGCATGATGACGAATTTCGAAACGATCAAGTCATCAATCGATCGCCTTAAGCGTATCGACCAAATGAAAGAAAAAGGCGAATTCAATTACTTCTCTAAAAAAGAACGCGCTAAAATCGAAAAAGAATACTTAAAACTTTCTGAATACTTAAACGGTATCAAAGACATGAAAGAAAAACCAGCTGCGATGTTCGTAGTTGATTTGCCTAAGGAACACATCGCGGTTGCTGAAGCTAAAACTTTGAAAATCCCAGTTATCGGTATTGCGGATACTAATTCAGATCCAGATTCTATCGAATTTGCTATCCCAGGTAACGACGATGCTATCCGTTCAATCAAATTATTCTCTACTTTGATTGCTGACGCTTACATCGAAGGCGCTAAGGTTTGGGAACAAAAATTACGTACTATGACTGATAAAGGTTCTGATTCTCCTGCAGCTGAAAAAGCTGAACGTGGTGAAAAATCTGAACGTCCGGCACGCAAACCACGCCCAACTGATAAAAAAGCAACTCCAGCAGCTGACTCTAAAAAATCAGCAGGTCCTGAAGTTGTTAAAGTTCAAAAGCAAAGAAAACTGGTTGCTGCTGGCTTAGCAGACGAAGTTGAAATTCAAGCTGAGCTTGAAACGCCGTCTGAAGACGACAAAGATCAAGAGTAAATTCCATAGCGGAGGCATCCCCTCCGCTTTTTCTTCACATTATTAAATAAATATCAGGAGACATCATGTCTATTTCAGCTTCAATGGTTAAAGAATTACGTGAAAAAACAAATGCGGGAATGATGGATTGCAAGAAAGCTTTAGAAGAGTCTAAAGGTGATTTCGATGCAGCTATCGAATGGTTACGTGTAAAAGGTCTTTCTGCCGCTTCAAAAAAAGCAGATCGTATCGCGGCTGAAGGCGCTGTTTACACAGAAAAAACGGGCAAAACTGGTGTTGTTGTTGAAATCAACTCAGAAACAGATTTCGTTGCTCGTAACGATGGTTTCAAAGATTTCGTTAAAAATATCGCGGCTCACGTAGCAGCTACAGCTGAAACTGGTGATATTTTATCTCAAAAATACACTAAAAACACATCTCAAACCATCAGCGATCTTTTAAAAGAAACTATCGCTAAAATCGGTGAAAACATCGTTGTTCGTCGCGGTACTAAATATGCTGAATCAGCAAATAGCTACGTTCACACATACACTCATGGTGAAGGCAAAATCGGCGTTCTAGTTGAAGTGACTGCCGAAAATCCAGCTCACGCTCAAAATGCTGATGTGAAAACATTCGCACAAGACGTAGCTCTTCATATCGCTGCGATGAATCCAATGGCTCTTTCACAAGACCAAATTTCTCCAGAAGTAGTTGCTAAAGAAAAAGAAATTCTAAAAGCAAAAAACTTGGAACAAGGTAAAAAGGCAGAAATGATCGACAAGATCGTTGAAGGTCAAATCCGTAAATTCTTAGCGGAAAATTGTCTATTAGAACAACAATTCGTTAAAAATCCAGATTTGAAAATTTCTGATTACGCAAAAGAAACGTCTAAGAAAGCTGGTTCAGCTGTTACTGTAAAACGTTTTACACGCTATGAACTTGGCGAAGGTATCGAGAAAAAATCGACTGACTTTGCAGCTGAAGTAGCAGCACAAGTTAAAGGACACTAGTTTGAAAGAACCCGTTTATAAGCGCATTCTATTAAAGCTCTCTGGAGAAGCGTTAGCTGGTAAAGCTGGTACTGGTATTAATACTACTGTAATCAAGCAAATTGCCGAAGATGTCTCAGCGGCCTATAAAACAGGTGTTCAAATTGGTTTAGTTATTGGTGGTGGCAATATCTTCAGAGGTATTGCTGCCAGTGCCGAAGGTATGGATCGCGCGAGTTCTGATTACATGGGTATGCTAGCGACAATGATCAATGCCCTTGCATTACAAGATGCTCTTGAAAATGCAGGTGTTCCGACTCGTGTTCAAAGTGCGATCGCTATGGCAGAAATTGCAGAACCTTACATCCGCCGTCGTGCTATTCGTCACCTTGAAAAAGGTCGCTTAGTTATTTTCGGCGCGGGTACAGGTAATCCTTATTTCACTACAGATACAGCGGCTTCATTACGTGCGATGGAAATCAACGCGCAAATTATCATGAAGGCCACCAAAGTAGACGGAATTTACGATAAAGATCCTATGAAAAATCCTGATGCGAAGAAATATGATCGTATCAGCTATATCGACGTATTGAACCAAGGCCTATAGGTCATGGATTCTACGGCAATTAGTTTATGTATGGACAATAAATTACCTATTATGACTTTTGATTTGATGAAGTCAGGTAATATTTTGAAAGCCGTAATGGGCGAACAAATCGGTACGATAGTTCAGTAGTTACTGAATTTTGGGGGTATAAAATGGTTCAAAATGTTAAAAAAGCCGCTCAAGATAAGATGGATAAAGCCATTAAAGCGTTTGATGATGAATTAAAAAAAGTAAGAACAGGCCGTGCTCAAGTTTCTATGCTTGATAACGTTCGCGTAAATTATTACGGCCAATTCGTTCCACTTTCACAAGTGGCTTCAATCTCTACTCCGGATCCAAGATCTTTTATGATCGCTCCTTGGGAAGTCGCTATCCTAAAAGAAATCGAGCAATCGATTGTAAAAAGTGATTTAGGCATGGCCCCAATGAACGACGGTAAGGTTATTCGTTTAAAAGTTCCTGATCTGAATGAAGAGCGTCGTAAAGAACTCGTAAAACAAGTTAAAAAAATTGCAGAAGACATGCGCGTAGCTATCCGTATGGCTCGTCGTGATGCTAATGACGAAGTTAAAAAAGCGCTTAAAGATAAAGCTATCTCTGAAGACGAATCAAAAAAATCAGAAACAGATATTCAAAAGATGACTGACGATTATATCAAAAAAATCGACACAGTTGCGGCTGAAAAAGAAAAATCACTGTTAACGGTTTAGGTTTTATACTTCAATGAAGATTCCAAAGCATTTAGCAATCATTATGGACGGTAATGGCCGATGGGCTGAACAGCACCATCGTCCGCGTGTCTATGGTCATGTTAAAGGCACTCGCGTCGCAAAAAAAATCATTCAAGAATGTTCGCGGTTAGGAGTTAAATATTTAACTCTGTATGCGTTTAGCACTGAAAACTGGCTGCGTCCTCAGGCCGAAGTGGCGTTCTTGATGACTATCCTTAGACGTTATTTAAAAAAAGAAACTCAAAATTTAATCAAAGAAAATATTCGCTTTACAGTGATTGGTGAAATTGATCGCTTGCCGGCTGATGTTGTTACGTCAGTAAGTGCTGCGATGGCCGCCACTGAAAAATGCACAGGCTTAAACTTGGTGTTTGCAATCAGTTACGGCTCAAAACAAGAAATCACAAATACGGTAAAACAGATTGCAGAAAAAGTAGCCTCAGGTGCATTAAAACCGGATCAAATTGATGAGGCTACAATTCACGCCCACCTAGCGACCTCGGGAACTCCAGATCCAGATCTGATTTTAAGAACCAGCGGCGAGCAAAGACTAAGCAACTTCCTTTTATGGCAGGCCGCTTATTCTGAATTTTATTTCACAAACCAATTATGGCCAGATTTCACAGAATCCGATTTAAAAGCTGCGTTTGAAGATTTCGCTAGTCGCGAACGCCGTTTCGGAAAAGTAGTTCAGAAAAATGAAGTCACTCTTAACTAGAGCCGTTTCCGCTATAATCGCAGTTATCACCATATTTTTCCTATATTACTTTCTAGAAAAGAATGGCTTTAAAATTCTTATTACATTCGGCGTTCTAGTTGGCAGTTACGAATTAATGCAAATGCTGATGAAGGATTCAGATTCACGTTCTAATAAATTTGCCTTCTACGGTTTACTGATTTCGATTTACGGACTTTGCAGTTACTTCCCGGGCTCGTCATCAATTATTTTTGCTTTCGTATCAATCGTTTATTTACTATTTAGTATTTTAATCCTTCATAAATTTGAATCCCTGGATGAACTTCATACGTTCCAATCAAAAAGCATTATGGGCTTTTTCTACATGGGTTTGTTACCAAGTTTTATGATACAGATTTTAGATCTTCCTCATGGAATGATCTGGTTCATTGCGCTGTTAGCAATCGTTTTTGCCGGTGATATCGGTGCTTACCTTGTGGGAATGAATTTCGGTAAAAATAAAATTATGCCGTTAGTTTCCCCTAAAAAAACGGTGGAAGGATCGATTGGCGGCATTCTATTTTCAGTCGTAACGGCCGTGGTTTTGTCTTTTTTCTTAGAGCACATTAATCCCATCGCTTTAGTTTTACTAGCCATTCCCACATCCGTCGTCGCCCAATTTGGCGATTTTTTTGAGTCTGTTATCAAGCGTGTAGCCGAAGTTAAGGACTCGGGAAAAATTATGCCTGGACACGGCGGAGTGTTAGACCGCGTTGATGGTGTTCTATTTGCTGCGCCTGTCATTTTATTCGGAGCTAGCGTTCTAGAGAAGGTTCTGACTTAGACCTAAGTCCTTGCCAAATTTCAAATTACACAATGTAGATTTCTTAGTTATAATTAAAAGATGGATATAATACTTAGCTATTTACATTCGGGTTTTACTCAAGTCTTTTCTTTTATCGTACTTTTAGGCGTTCTAGTTTTTGTCCACGAGCTTGGACATTTTTTGGTCGCTCGCTGGTGCGGAGTTCGCGTTGAAGTTTTCAGTTTGGGCTTTGGTAAAAAGATATTTCAATATAAAAAAGACGAAACGACGTACTGTATTTCGATTATTCCTCTTGGTGGCTACGTTAAAATGTTTGGCGAACAGCCCGGTGAAACAATACCTGAATCAGAAAGACCTTTTTCCTTTTCGCACAAAAAAGTCGGTCAACGTATCGCTGTTATCTTAGCAGGTCCGTTGATGAATTTAATTTTTGCGTTCTTCATTTTCATGATCGTCAGCTCTCTTGGAGAGCTAGTAAAAGCTCCGGTAGTTGGCGAGGTTCAACCGATTTCATCTGCGGAAAAGGCGGGTTTCAAGCCAGGCGATCGTGTTTTATCAGTTAATGGCCAAGAACTAAAAACATGGGATGATTTCCAAGCTGCACTTGATACTAACCTAGATTCAACTGTAGCTATCAATATTGAACGCGAACACACTAAAGAACGAGTTAAACTTGATGTTCCTGTTAAATCTAAAAAGAATCCCAATGTGGTTTCCTCTAAAACTCAGATTGGCGATGTCGATGGTTTGAATTTGTTTTCCTACGCGGCAGTAATTGCAGTTTCTCCTTCGTCACCCCTGGCCACAGCGGGCATTTTGAGCGGCGATCGCGTTTCCAAAATTAACGATATCGAAATCACAAATTTCCGTGATTTAGAACCTGCACTTAATAAATTATATAACAGTGTAGACTCTGCAAAACCGGCAGAACTAAAGTTCAAGATTGCTCGAAATGAAAACGATTCCAAAAAGAAACTGGAACAAGAATTCACAATTGCGGGTGTAGATACAACCAAACCAGTGACTCTTGAATCTCTGAAGGTGGAATCGACTCAGCTTTATGTCGACCGCGTAATGCCCGATTCACCGGCTCAAAAAGCGGGAATCCAAAAGGGCGATCGCATTGTTTCAATTAATGGAAAAAAGCTAACGGTGTGGGAAGATATTTTAAACAACATTAAATCTTTCGACGGCAATGGCAAATTGGCTATGGAAGTACGTCGCGGCGACGAGATGATAAAAGTGGATGTTACTCCCAACATGACGACCCATATGACCCAGCACGGGACCGAGGAAAAGCGCTTCACTATCGGAATCAGTCCTTATCTGATGTACGCCGCTCCAGAAACGGTTCTTCTGAAGTTCACCGATATTTCTTCGATTTTAAAACGTTCGACAGAGCGTACATGGGACGTGTCGGTTATGACCGTGTTAAGTTTCGTTAAATTGATCAATGCAGAGTTATCACCAAAAAATATTGGGGGTATCTTTTCAATTGCCCAGGCAGCCAACGAAACGTTTAAAATCGGTCTTGTGGCATTCCTTCAAATGATGGCGCTCATTTCGATCAATCTATTTATTTTAAATTTGTTGCCGATTCCAATTTTGGACGGTGGTCATCTCGTGTTCTACACTATTGAAGCAATTAAGGGATCTCCCCTGAGCATGAATAAAATTGAACTAGCTCATAAAGTCGGAATGATTTTGCTATTCAGCTTGATGGTTTTTGCGCTATTCAATGACTTCCGACGCATGCTCGGCTTTATGTAAATGAAAATACTTGCCTTAGAAACATCAACGGGCCACGGCGGTGTGGCCCTACTAGAAAACGATAACGTTAAATTTCAAATGTTATCTCGCGAACAAAGAAGCCATAGCGAAATTGTTCACTCTTACATCGAACAAGGCCTTTCGCAGCTTTCTTGGAAAATTTCAGAAATAGATTTATTTGCGACAACGATTGGCCCTGGCAGCTTTACCGGGATTCGAGTTTCTATTAACTCTACAAAATCGTTTTCTTTTGTTTTTAACAAACCCATCATCGGCGTAGATTCCTTGCTGAATATGGCTCACGTGAATAGACACCTTCTTGAATCTTCGAAAGAAGCTGCTTTAATTACGTGCATGATTAACGCGTATAAAAACATGGTTTATCTTGGTCAGTATCAACTAAGAGATGGAAAAATATACGTCGTTACAGAACCGACCGTCGTTCGCGTGCAAGACCTAGGAACGGTGATCAAAGACAAAACCCTTGTCGTTGGTGATGGATATATGGTGTATGAACCCCACTTTAGTGATGAAGTTAAACCTTTATCCCTAAGACCGACCGGTGTTTCTGACTACCCCTCGGCCGAAATGACCGCAAAACTAGCCAAACTACTTTGGACTGAAAATAAGTCGAACTCAACCTTTGAATGGAATTTGATTTCACCCCTTTACCTTCGCGCTTCAGAAGCCGAAGAGAATAAAAAGGGAATTAAATACACACCACTCTAGAGGTTCACATGGAATTAGTGAATAAGTTAGGTTCGTCGGAGACGAATAAAAAAAATATCTGGGCAATCCAATCAGGCAAAGGCGGCGTTGGAAAAACGTTCGTTACGTCAAGCTTGGCTCTTACGCTTTCAAAATTGCAATACAGCGTACTTGTGATCGACTTAGATTTGAGCGGTGCCAATATTCACACGGCGCTGGGTTTGAACCCGTCTCATTTAAACTTAAGACATTATCTTGAGGGCCAAAAAGATATCTCTCAAATCATTATTCCGACTTCGTATCCTAAACTATCTTATATTCAAGGTATTTGGGATTCATGGTTACCTTTCAACTTTGATGAATTCAATGAGCAGAAATTTTTCACAGATCTTAGAGCTCTAAATTTTGATTATATCCTTATCGATTTCGGTGTGGGATCATTTGAAAAGTATTTCAATTTATATTTAGAGTGCGATGAAAAAATTTTAGTTTCATCTCCAGAACCTACTAGCATCGAAAAAAACTATCGTTTTATCGAGAGCTACATTTGCCAAAATTTGAAAAGCAAATCAACTCCGGAAGCTTTCAATAAATTGATTTCAACTTTAAGAGACTTCCGTCACAAATCTTTAGATAAACCATTTTCTTTCAAAACATATTTAAAGGAAAACGAAGGTTTAACTCTTGAGCCGTTTAATAAATTAAATCGTGAACCTATTAAATTGATTTTGAACGGCATACGCAGTCATTCAGTTTCTGATCTAGGATATTCAATTAAGAGTGTTTGTAACAAGTACTATGGTCTTCACATTGAATACGTGGGCTTTCTGGAATTCGATAATTCAGTCTGGCAGTCTATTAAAAATCGCGAGCCTGTTTTAATCTCGCAGCCATTTACACCTGTTGCTGGTCAGTTTCTAAATATCTGCAAAAACTTGACAGAGCCTGAAAACCTACGCGCTGTTGTTTAGCAACTTTGTTTAGGGCTTTTTGACCCAGACCAAAGACTGAGTATTTGTTTTAAATTGATTTAAACTGATTTGATCTTGAACTCCCTGTACTTAAATCGATATAATCCTAGGTAAGGAAAATATTAATTTAAAGGATTTAAATTAGGGCAGCCTTATGAAATCAAACTTTTATGAAATTTTAGAACTAAGTACAAACGCCGCTCAACACGAAATTACTACTGCGTATGATCGAGCGAAAACGACTTACTCTGGTGACAATCCCGCTATCTACACCATCTTTAGTGACCAAGAAGCCCGAGAGTTACTGTCAATGATCGAAGAGGCCTACTCAATTTTAGGCAACAAAACTCTAAGAAATATATACGACCAGCGTTTGTTGGGCCAATCGAAAATCAATCCCGAAGATCTAACCTATGATTCAATTTTGAATGCAAGTCGTTTAATTTTTCAGGAATCAAAAGTAGATACTAAAAAAGCAACGTTCACTCGCAATGAAGATATCGAAAAAGAAATTGCTGCGTGTGAAAATTGGACTGGTGATATGCTTAAAAAAGTTCGTGAGTACAAAAATGTGACTCTTGAAAAATTAAGCGAAACAATCAAAGTGAATTCGTTCTACATCAAAGCTATCGAAGCTATGACACCGAACAATTTGCCGGCCCCTGTGTTCGTTCGTGGTTACGTAATTCAAATGGCCAAAGAGTTAGGACTAAATGCAAAGTTAGTAGCTGATTCTTATATGAAAAATTACAGCAAAGCGAATTAATTCCAATGAATGAGCGACTCGTTTTCATCGTCGCCATTGATGCTTCTGATTCTCGTTTAGATAAATACTTATCGCTGCAACCGCCCATATCATCACGATCTCGGGCGGAATACTTGATTGATGCCGGTCTCGTTTCCGTAAATGGAAAACTGGCAAAAGCTTCATATAAACTAAAACCCAACGACACAATCGAAGTTGAAATCCCCACTCCCAAAGCGACTGATTTAAAACCTCTCGATATTCCGCTGGATATCATTTTTGAAGACAATGACGTTATCGTTGTAAATAAGCCGGCAGGACTTGTCGTTCACCCGGCGGCAGGACATGAAGATGATACTCTAGTAAACGCTCTGATGGCTCATACTAAAAATCTATCTATGAAGTTTGGAGAAGATCGACCCGGAATCGTTCATCGTATCGACAAGGAAACCAGTGGCTTGTTAGTTATTGCAAAGAATGATCTAGCTCACCAGAACTTAAGCGATCAATTCAAGCAACGTTCGATTAATCGACTATACGAAGCTGTTTGCGTAGGATCACCAAAAACTAGCTCAGGTGAAATTACGTCTATCATTGCACGACATCCTAATGATCGTAAACGGTTCGCCTCAATAAAAGATACACGCGGTAGAATTGTAACGACTCCTTCCGAAGATATCACGATCGGCAAAGTTGCAAAGACAAGTTTCAAAGTTTTAAAAGATCGATCATCAGCCTCATTAATTCAGCTGAAACTTTTCACAGGGCGCACACATCAAATACGTGTTCACATGTCCGAATTGGGTCATCCTCTTTTGGGTGATAAGCTATATTCTAATGCTCAAGCCTCGAAAAAAATCTCTGGTGAAATGAAAACAGAACTAGAAAATCTAAAGCGTTTTTTACTTCATGCTAAAGTATTAGGATTCGTTCACCCTACGACTCAAAAAGAAATGAATTTTGAAATCGATTGGCCTGCTCAAGAAAAAACATTCCTTAGAAAGTGGTTTCCATGATTCAGAAAACAAAAGGTCTTCACTTTGAAGATGATAAAATAGAGATTTTCTTTGGAAATAAATTCTTTGAACTAACAGAACTCACAAGCCTCAAGCCTACAGGTGTACATACTGTGAAGCAAACTCACAGTGATATCTTTCATGTGATTAATCGTCCCGAGCCTATTCATCCTCAACCTGAAGGCGATGCCTTGGGAACGCAGCTACCTAAGCAATACTTGGCCATTAAAACCGCAGATTGCCTGCCCGTCATGGTTCACGATCCAGACACTAACAAGATAGCTGCCATTCATGCAGGCTGGAAAGGCGTGGCGATTGGAATTGTTCCCAAAACCGTAGCTAGCTTTTTTCAAAACTCGAAAAACCTTCGCGTTTTCGTTGGGCCGCACATTACTAAAAGTTCTTTCGAAATTAAAGACGACGTCCTTCAGCAGCTTAAAAGCTCATTGCCCGCATTTGCGTGGGCGAAACTCTCGATAGACACTAAGGATGATAAATTTCATGTAGATTTGGTTGATGTAGTAAAGCTGCAAATTCAATCTCAGTTCCCAAACACTCATTTAGATATTAAAGATTCAAACATAGATACAAAGACAACCGAAGATTACAACTCTCACCGCCGAGACGCCAAAAACGCCGGGCGAAACATCTCGTACATACGCTTAAAATAAAAAACCCAAAGCTAGTTAAAGCTTCGGGTCTTAAATTAACGCCTTGAATTGCAAAAACCTAGCAGCTGACTTTTTATCTCCAGCGAGCTGAGCTGGTGTTTAATACTTGTACGGCTTTGCCTACGTTTAATCTGCCGCCTGATACTGTCACACCCTTTAAGGAAGGCAATTGGTCTACGCTTACTAACATGGCTTGTTTAAGTGCTAGTACTGCTGGGCCTGGGTTTGTGTAGTATTTTTGGATGAATTGTTCGTTGGCCGCTGCGTGGATCAATGCAATCGCGCCTGCTACGTGAGGAGTCGCCATTGATGTACCCGTTAGGTTCGAGTACTTGTTACCAGGAACAGTTGATAAAATGTTTGTTCCAGGAGCGCCTAAATCGATAGAACGAGCGCCATAACCAGATTGAGCGTATTTAGTATTTTCTTTTGTCGTGTTAGTAACTGCAACGATGTATTCCGATGCACAACCAGTTGGTACGTCACCTTGTCTATCAACGTCTACGTTGTTGTTCGCAGTCGCTGCCGCAGACAAGATTCCAAGTTGACCCATTTGTTCATATAGATCATTCCAAACTGGGAATTCACCTTTTTTGCAATCCGCATTGTCCACACCGAAGCTAGAGTTTGTCGCTACGATGTTAGCGCCACGTTGGCCTTTAGATGCAAACCAAAGTTTCTTTTGTTCAATTACGTAACCGTAGGCTTTCGCTACTGTTGCCGTCGTTCCAGACGCACCTTGAATCGCCATCATTTTAACATCCCAGTTAACGCCCGCAACACCGCGACCATTACCACCTTTAGCACCCACAGTACCCATTACGTGAGTTCCGTGCATGTCTGATGTGATGTTACCTGAATTGTTAAATGCGTTCCAACCGTAAACATCGTCAACGAAACCGTTTTGATCATCGTCTTTACCGTTGTTAGGAATTTCCGCGCGATTAACGTAGATGTTTTCGCGTAGGTCTTCGTGAGTTAAATCAAAGCCACCGTCAACAACAGCAACTACGATATCTCTGCCACCTTTATCTTTGCCACCGGTTGTAGTTGCCCAAACTGCGCTCGCATTGATACCTGAACCTTCGATCATATCCCATTGTTGGTTAAACATTGGATCGTTTGGAAGGCCTCTCATGAAATTCATTGGAGCTCTTAAGAAAACGTAATGGTTGGGTTGAGCGTAGGAAACACCTTTAACTCTGTAAGCCGTACCCAATGCTTCTTGAGTCGTTGCCTTACCTTTTACTAAATATAGATTAAGTGTCGTAGAAATGACTTCTTTTACTTGAAGTCCTTGTTGCTGAAGAGCCGCCACTGCGTACTGTGGATTGTAAGCACCTTGGAAACGAACTAGAAATTCCCCTGCTACGTTCTGACCTTGTCTGATTTGTTGAGCCTGCGTGCTCATCCCTAAAACTAGTGTCAATAATACAAAAAATGTTTTCATTGAAAACCCCCCCTGGTTTAAACCTGCGGACCAAGCTATTTGCTAAGTAGCTGTTTTAGCAAATTTAATCTCCGTTAAGACGCGAAGCCAATTTTTATACGTCCTATAAAATTTTCTAAACTTAATGCAAAGCAGCTCTTAGATGTAATTTGTCTTGAATTTTTGCACTAGAAAAGATTAATAAAATCGACCCTTTACGTATCTTTAAGGAGGCCTTTTGTTTCAATTCAAAGTTTTCGCTCTAGTGTTGCTTATGGTTTCATCCGTTCTGGCTAAACCTAATTTTAAACCAATCAATTCTAACGAGCTGGAAAATCAGTTCCAAAGATCGATTTATTTTTTATTAAAAAATACATCACCAGCAGATGGTGTGAAAGGTTCGGTCATTGCCGCCCCTTCAAAAAGTCATCCTGACTATTATTATCACTGGGTTCGCGACGCCGCATTGGTCGTCGATTCGCTACTGAATTTATACCTTGATCCACGGTTTAAAAACCAGTCGGTTAAAGCCCAAATCAGAACATTTTTGCTAGATCACGTTCATTTTAATTCTAAAATTCAAATCTCGAGTCAGTCTTTCAAAGGCTTAGGCGAACCTAAGTTTTGGGTAACAGGCTTACCGTTTACAGGTCCTTGGGGTCGTCCGCAAAATGATGGGCCGGCTTTGCGTGCAAGTACACATGCGCGCATCCTGGATGTGGCTCTTCGTGAAAAATGGCCAGAAGCAAATCAGTTGGCTCCGTTTTTATACGCGGCTAAAATTCCCGCTAATTCTTTAATCAAACGTGACACAGAATTTGTGGCGCACCACTGGAGAGAGCCAAATTTCGATTTATGGGAAGAAGTTTATGGAATGCACTTCTACACGTTGTTAGCTCAAAGAAAATCTTTGTTGTTTGGTGCTTCAGTAGCCAATGCATTTAAAGATCAAGGTGCGGCTCAGTTCTATACTACTCAAGCTAACCAAATCGGCAGCACACTAGAAAGTTTCTGGTCACAAGGCCGAGGTTACATTGAAGCTACTAAGTTCGTTCAACGTGGGCGCAATAAATCCCAATTAGATTCTGCGGTTTTACTTGGCGTACTTCATTCTGAAATCGAAGATGCTCACTTTTCAGTAGCAGACCCACGCGTTTTAGCCTCGTTCTTACGCATGAAGAGCGCGTTTGCCTCTATCTACACCATCAACAAAAACACCGCGTACGGAACCGCAATCGGTCGTTATCCAGAAGACACATATGATGGCTATAACACGAACTCTCGTGGTAACCCATGGGTTCTTTCAACAGCAGCGGGTGCAGAGTACTTGTATCGCTTGATGATGAATCACTTGAAAAAGAAAAAAATTCAAATCAATGATTTTAACCGTAACTACTACGCCGACTTAAGCGGATCACAATTAAAAACAGGGCAAGTTCTTACACCCATGGATCGTAGCTACTCGTTAGTTATCAAAGGTTTATTCGAAGAAGCTGACGGTTATTTAGCTCGCGTTCTTTTCCACCGCAACGCGGATGGATCTTTATCTGAACAAATAAATCGTGAAAATGGATACATGCAAGGTGCTCCGAATTTAACGTGGAGTCACGCAAGCATCATCACGGCAAAACTACGTCGTGACGAAGCTATTTCTGTTGGTCGCGCGTTCTTAAAATAATTGGGGTCCTTAGTATGAGTATTTTTAATAAAGCATTCACTGTCCTACAACGCGTGGGCCAGTCCTTGATGATTCCGGTTTCAGTATTACCAGCAGCCGGTCTACTAGTAGCACTTGGTCGTATCTTAAAAGATAATTTTGAAGCCGCGTCTTTGATTCACAAAATCGGCGAGGTTTTCTTTAGCGGTGGTTTAGCGATATTTGAACAACTACCCGTGATTTTCGCCATGGGCGTGGCGATTGGGTTCACAGCTGGCGCCGGTGCCGCAGCTTTAGCTGCGGGTGCTGGTTACTTTACATTAGTGAATGTTTTAAAGGTTGTTTCCGGTTTTTCGCCGGAAGAACTTGCTATCAACACGGGCGTTTTTGGCGGTATCGCGGCCGGCGGAGTTTCTGCCTATATCTACAATCGCTATCACACAACAACGCTGCCTCAAGTCCTTGGTTTCTTTTCTGGTAAACGTTTAGTTCCCATCTTGGCATCCGCTGCCTGTTTAGTACTGGGTTTATTGCTTGGTGTATTCTGGCCGCCGATTCAATCGGGAATCCACAAAGTAGGTCTTTTAGCATTGAATTCAGATTTAGGACCGGCGATGTATGCAGCGGGAAAGCGTCTTTTGATTCCGCTTGGTTTACACCATGTTTACTATCCGCCGTTCTTGTTTGAATTTGGGGAATTCGTAAATGCAGCAGGACAGACTTTAAAAGGTGATTCGCCTCGTTACTTTGGTGGCGATCCGTCAGCAGGACGATTCATGGCCGCGGAATTTCCGATTATGTTGTTTGGCTTGCCAATGGCCGCTTTGGCCATGGTTCTACGAGCTAAACCGGAACGTCGCAAAGCCATTGCTGGTATCATGGTTTCAGCCGCATTAACCTCGATCATTACTGGAATCACAGAGCCAATTGAGTTTGCATTTTTGTTCGTGGCACCGATTCTATACGTATTCCACGTAGCATTAGCATTCTTGTCGGGTATTTTAACCTACCAATTTGATATTCACTTGGGCTATACGTTCTCGGCGTCATTAATCGATTTCGTACTTGGGTTCTTTAATCAAAAGAACAGCTTATCCTTCTGGTTTATCGTGGGTCCGATCATTGGCGTCCTCTACTTTGGAGTATTCTATACGTTGATTCCACTGTTAAATTTAAAAACGCCTGGTCGTGAAACCGAAGAAGAACTAGCGGCAACCGCAGCGAGTTCTTCAACTCAAGGAACAAGCCGCGCGGCCGATATTTTAGTCGCACTGGGTGGAGCAAGTAACATTGAATCATTAGATGCTTGCATCACTCGTCTTAGACTTGTTGTTAAATCGACAGAGAACGTAAACAAAGAGGCCCTGAAAGGCCTTGGCTCATCTGGTGTACTCGTCACGGGAAAAAATGTCCAAGCGATCTTTGGAGTTGAATCAGATAAAATCAAAGATCAGATCAAAGCTGTTATGGCAAATGGTACAGTTGCGAAGTCTTCTTCGTTTGTTTCGCCAATCCAAGGTGAAATTTTGGCGATTGAAGCCACTCCGGATGAAACATTCTCGCAAAAGATTTTAGGTGACGGTTACCTTATTAAGCCTGCAAATGGCGTCGTTGTCGCTCCATTTGATAGCGAAGTTATGCACTTCTTTCCGACTAAACATGCGATTGCATTAAAAAATTCAGACGACGTGGAGGTCCTAATCCATGTCGGCATTGATACTGTGAAAATGAACGGCAACGGGTTTAAAGGTTTTGTGGAAATCGGTGATATGGTTAAACAAGGTCAAAAATTGATCGAGTTTGATTTAGATCTTGTAAAAGCAGAAGCAAAATCAGAATTAACACCTGTCGTGTTTACGAACACAGATAAGAAAGTCGTTATTTCTAAAAAATCAAATCAACACGTAGAAGTGAGTTTCTAAAATGGCTGAAGTAAAAAAAGTACTATTAAATAAAGAAGGCCTTCATGCGCGTCCAGCAGGTGCCCTGGCCAAAGCGGCAGCTGGATTTAAAAGCAAAATTGAACTTCAATTTAATCAGAAAAAAGTAAATGCGAAGTCTTCACTTAGCTTGATGACTCTTGGTTTGTCTCACAATTCTGAATTTACAATTCTGGCTGATGGTGAAGATTCTGAACAAGCGTTAAAGGCATTGGCAGACCTAGTTGATAAGGAATTCAAAATTTGATCTCCGCGACTTCAACTAAAGTTTTCAAAGGCACGACGGTTTCGAAGGGCATCGCCCGCGGACCGCTTTATTTTAAAAAAGAGCTTAACCTAGCAAATGGTTGGGCTGTCCGAGGCTCGGTGACGGACGAGCAAAATCGCTACAATAAGGCCGTAGACTTATCACGCACAGATCTGAATCAGCTTATCGCAAGCATGGATGTTTCCCATTCTGAGGGACGGGACGTTATTGAATCCCACATCCAGCTATTAGAGGATCCTGAAGTTCAAGATCAAGTCTTTGCCAAAATCGAAAACGGTTTTTCCGCGATCGAAGCCTACTCAACGGTAGTTGAAGATTTCAGAAATTTATTTGCTCAGCTTGATGACGAATATATGAAGCAAAGAGTTCATGACTTAGATGACGTGTCTAAGCGTGTTTTGTTTTACATCGCAAATCCAAACGAAACTTATGAAAATATCTCGTTAACTCAACCGTCTATTTTAGTTTCTGACGATTTAAGCCCCTCGCAGCTTTTAGGTTTAGATAAATCTAAAGTTTTAGGTGTGGTTTTAAAACATGGTAGTACGCAGTCACACACGTCAATATTGTGTCGTTCTTTAGAGATTCCGTGTATCGTTCGTGCGGCGATCGATGTCGACGAGCGCGAATCAAAAGTTATTGGTTTCCTAGACTCAATAGCTGGCGATTTGTATTTGAATCCAGATCCACAAATTGAGGCTAAGTTAGAATCTAAACGTGTGAATTATATTAACGAACTTAAACTTCTTCAATCGTTCAAAAATATGGCCACCAAAACAAAGTCTGGTCGCCTGGTTCCACTCGGTGCTAATATTTCTGGCCCTCAAGACGTTGAATCCGTTTTAAAAAACGATGCAGAATTAGTTGGTCTTTATAGAACTGAATTTTTATTCCTGGATCGCACAACGGCACCGACTGAAGACGAGCAATTTGAAGTTTACAAAAAAGTTTTTGAAGGCTTACCGAATAAACGCATCATTTTAAGAACTCTCGATATCGGCGGCGATAAGGTTATTTCGTATCTGGATCTTGAGAAAGAAGAAAACCCTTTCCTTGGCGTTCGCGGAATCCGTCTATGTTTAAAATACAAGGACCTATTCAAAGACCAACTACGCGCGATCTTACGAGCTTCGGTTTACGCAAGTGATCTGGGCATTATGTTCCCAATGGTTTCAACATTGGAAGAAATTACCGACAGCAAAAAACTTCTAGACGAAGTTAAAAAAGATCTGCGTCTAAAAAACATTCCTTACAACGAAAAGATCGACATCGGTGTAATGATGGAAGTGCCATCCCTAGGCTTCATGTTAAAAGAAGTGGCTCAGGAAGTTACATTCATCAGTATTGGTACGAATGATTTATTCCAATATTCAAATGCCTGCGATCGGATGAATGCGGATTTGGGATCAATCTCGTCACCTAATCACACTGGTTTTTTGCGATTCTTGAAATTTATTATCGAAGAGTCTCATAGGTATGGCTTGCATGTAGGTGTATGCGGTTCTATCGCTCATCATCCACAAATCATGCCATTTCTAATTGAGTGCGGGGTTGACGATCTAAGCATGACGGCTCAGCACGTACTGGAAGCCCGTAAGGCTATTGCCAACTTAAAGTAAGCTAGGCTTTCAATCGTTAGAACGAATGATTTGTAGTAGTCTTCATCGTAACGATCGCCCTGTAAGAATACCCAACTAAAATATTTCGACCTTGATAGGCGTTGATATGGGTAAGCAGGGCGGGTTATCAAGGGACACAGCCAAAAACAATCTCACATATTTTAAGCACAAAATGCATATAATAATTTTGCCAAACGAAAAAAGCCTAAGGTGCTGGAAATTAAGCAAAGAGCCAAAACACACAATATTGAATAAAATAAAAGTACACATTGGATAGATACTAATTAGGGCTGCGGCTACTATTTTAGGTGCAACAAAATTATATATAGTGCATAAAATCTTCACTGCAAGGAGGACCTATGGAACCAAGACAAATCAGACCCCAAAATTTTGCATGGTTTAACGATTTATTTAAGCGTAAAGTCATTGACCTCGAACCTCCATATCAAAGAAGAAGCGTATGGAATCAAGACTTTAAAGATTTTTATATCGACACTGTACTAAACCATTTTCCAAGTCCAGCCATTTTCTTATTTGAGGAAATTTCGGCGGAAGGAAATTCAACTTTTGCCGTAGTGGATGGCAAACAACGTCTAACTACATTATTTGATTTTGTGAACGACAGGTTTCCCGTTGGAGAAAAATGTGTCATCACCACAATTCGTGGAAAGTATTTTCGCGAACTTGGTGATGAGTATAAAAAACGAGTTTGGTCTTACACCTTCTCGGTTGAGTATTTATCGTCTTCCGACGAAGCTGTGATTGATAATATCTTTGATAGAATTAATAGAAATGTCGCTCGATTAACGGCTCAAGAATTAAGACACGCAAAATTTTCAGGACCGTTTATTGAGAGATGTGAAGTATTCGCAGACGAATTATTCAATGATGACCCTTCGTATTTAGGTGGAATGCCTAGCTTAAAAGGTGCTTCAAAAAAGCAGATGAAAGACGTTCAGTATGTAGCTGAGTTATTGCTTTTGGTTGAAAAGGGCCCTGAGCATTACACTCAAAATGACTTAGATGTTGAGTTTAGCAAACGAGATATCGAATGGGATAGAGAAACTGAAGCCGTTGCAAAGTTCCGGCAAATTTTGGATACTCTCAAGGAGGCACTGAGAATAAAGCCTGAGCTTCGATCATCTCGATTAAAAAACTTGGTGGATTTTTATTCAGTGGTTGGTGCCCTTTCTGAAAAACCTGTTTCGATTGAAAACATCCCGCAGTTTGCAAATGCGTTGCTAGAATTTTTTGTACAAGTTGATCTTTCCACTGGTGAAAGTGAAGATACTTTTCTAAATATAGAAATGCCGCTCGATCGGCATCAAATGTTCAGCCAAATAAGATAATCAGAATTGGTGCTTTAAAAGGTATTTATTAAAATATGATTATTCCTGTTGAAGCTACTACAAAATTTGGAGCCGAATACAAGTTGTTGCTGGCGGCTCAAGAAAGATTTAAGCAAATTATTGGAGCTTTTTGCGATTCAAATGGCTTTGCAATTGCATCAAGATGTAAATCTATTAAATCAATTATAGAAAAAATTGAGGGTGGCCGGGTTGAATCTTGGGAAAAGCTTGATGACTTAGTGGCGTTTTCAATTATTACTCCGTCACTGCAAGAAGAGTCTGATGTGCTTAGTTTTCTACAGAACATTTTCAAGATTCATGAGATTAAAAAAAGAGGCGAGTCATTGAAATCACCTGACGTGTTTAGATTTGATCTCACAAGGGTTATTTGCGGTATAAATGACGAATCTGACATTTCTAAAATAAAATGCGAGGTTCAAATTAGAACTGCATTAGAGCACGCATGGTCTTCAGCTACTCATAAAATTGTATATAAAGCTGACGACGTTAGTTGGAAAAAACAAAGATTGGCATCGCAGATTAAAGCTGGTGTTGAGCAATTGGATCTATTGTTGAACTCATTTCAAACATCGTCTGAAACGCTTCAAGAAAGTCCTCATAAGGAAATAAAAATTAAAGCTGCGATATTAGAAAAATTCACCAGCTGGTTTACTAGCGGACTTTTGTCAACCGAGCTTAAGCCATCATCGTTCCGCAGGGTTGCAGATAATGTTTATGAGCTGCTGCTTAAATTTAGGTTTCAGAACAGTAGATATAAATTAGAACAAGGTTATTTGCCACTCCTGGACGCAGTTGAAACAAAAATAGTCGCCGCTGCAAGTGCTAGATTAGTGCCTACGTCACTGTCTTTTTTCCAGCTTTTTTTATTTTATGCCGTTGAGTCCGGTGAAATTACTATAGTTAGCTTGCAGACTTTAGCTAATAGCAATAATGAGGCATTTTTTGTGCATGTTACAAAATCGTTGTGTGATTTAAAAAGCGATTTTACACAGGTTACTAGTGTATTTGACTATCAAAGTTAAGTAGTTCTCGGGATAGTTTATAGTTGATAAATTTCTGCAATTGTATTGCAATAACATCATTGGAGGCGGAAATGAAAAAAATTGAGTTCGGTGATTTTCAGACCCCACTAAGTTTAGCGCAAAAGTGCAGTGATTTAGTTGCAGAGTTTGTGCAGCCTAAAAAAATTATTGAGCCAACTTGCGGCCTTGGCGCTTTCCTTGAAGCTGCTCACCGGACATGGGGAAATAAAGTTAAATATGAAGGTTATGAAATAAACCCTGATTATGTTAACTCAATTAAAGATAATAAACCTGAACTCCTTAAGTATTCAAAAATTACTAATGCCGACTTCTTCTCTCTCGATCTGAACAAACTGTTTAGCGAAAATGAAGGTATGCTTTTGATCGGAAACCCTCCGTGGGTGACTAACTCAAAGCTTGGAATGCTTAGTAGCAACAACCTACCCGAAAAGACAAACTTTAAAGGGCTTGGTGGCTTTGAGGCTATGTCTGGAAAAAGCAACTTCGACATTTCTGAGTGGATGCTACTAAAACTTTGTGAGGAGCTTGTTAAGTGTAATGGCGTACTTGCAATGTTAATTAAAACTAGCGTCGCTCGTAGCGTATTTTTACACTTACACAAAACTCAAAAACAAAGCACCTCATTCAAAATTTATAAAATTGACAGCAAAAAAGAATTTAATGTTTCAGTTGATGCCTGCCTATTTTTGGTAGACTACCTCAATGGTGGCGATCGCAATGTTTGCTCTGTTTATGAGAATTTAGACGGAAAAACGCCTTCATCACAAATCGGTATTATCGAAAAACGGGTTATTGCTAATCTTCCGGCTTACAGGGTAACTTCAGATAAAGTTGAAGGCTCATCGCAGGTCCTTTGGAGATCTGGAATTAAGCACGATGCTTCAAGCGTGATGGAGTTACGCGAAGAAGGTGGGAAATTGCGAAATGGATTTGGCGAAATTGTTCACGTTGAAGAAGACTTTGTGTTTCCTCTTTTAAAAAGTAGCGATGTGGCGAATGGCAGACTTAATACGAACCGATTTGTTATCGTTACACAGAAAAAAGTAGGCGATGATACTGCTCACTTACAAACTACAGCACCAAAATTGTGGAAATACCTTAATAAATATAAAGATGAATTAGATGCCAGAAAGAGTTCCATCTATAAAACACAATCAAGCTTTGCCATGTTTGGACTTGGTGATTATTCTTTTCAACCGTACAAAATTGCTGTTTCAGGCTTATATAAAAACATGAACTTTTGTATTTTAAAGCCGGTTGATGGTAAACCTATTATGGTTGACGATACATGCTACCAACTTGGCTTCGCAACTCTTGCTGAAGCTGAATTAAACCTTAAAACCTTACAGTCGGAACTTGTTTCAGATTATCTTAAATCATTAGTATTTATTGATGCCAAACGGCCTGTAAATTCGGAAATTCTAAACTCAATTGATTTTATTAAAGCAGAACTAAATGGACCAAAATATAAGTCTTTATTTTCTAACACTGTCATCTAGGCTCTACTCTATAGTCTAGAAACAGCTGGACGTTTTTATCGAAATGTCGGCTACTTGTTCTTATATCTTAAAACAATAGGTATTATTAAAGCTCATCCTTTGGAGAGCAATATGGATGCTTACGAGCAAATCGAACAAATATACGCCAAAAAATTTAAATCTAAAAAAACTGATGGAAAGAAATCCATAGGCGATTTCATGATCGACGAACACCATGCCGTGAACGTAAAAAGCAACAACGTAAACAAAAATAATTATTCACCAAATATTATCTCTGCCAGCAGGCTGTTGAATTACCTGAGTGATGAAAACAAAAAACTTAGTTTTATTTTCGTCAACTATAGAGAGGTAAACGGTAAATTAGAAATTATTGACGACACTGGACTAGTGCCTGTTGAAAACCTAAGTTGGAATTGCTTGTCGATACAAGCACAAGGCAAGGGCGTTATTCAACTCTCAGGAACTCTTGAGATCAATCGCGAACAAACGAAAGCGATGTTTATGGTAGGCTTTAAGCAGGCATTAGGGGTCTATATCGCTAGAGAGCGTAAAAAGCTTGACGATATGGAAAAACGAGCTTCAGAGATTTAATTTCACAAACTAAACTTCCAACTAAAAATACCGTTATTTTGCGGAATTTTTATGTGACGGATAAAAAGCTCATCTTACGCAACTCGTTGAGTTAATTGGTTCTCCCCACCCGATTGAGATGGTGGCCAGAGAGGGAATTGAACCCCCGACACAAGGATTTTCAGTCCTCTGCTCTACCGACTGAGCTACCTGGCCTCGGTTTTAATTGTCCGAAGCCAGTTAAGTAACCTTCCAGTAAATATCTTGTCAAGAGTTAAAAGCTTTTTCCAAATCCTTGATCAAATCGTCAATATCTTCGATCCCAACGGATAGACGAATCAATGAATCATCGATTCCTAGCTCTTTTCGCTTATCTGCCGGGACGCTTGCGTGGGTCATAATTGCCGGATGCTCGATTAAGGACTCAACGCCGCCTAAACTTTCAGCTAAAGCGAAGATTTCCACGCTTTCTAAAAACTTACGAGCTGCAGGAAGCCCACCCTTGATGAAAAAGGTGATCATTCCACCGAATCCAAGCATCTGGCGCTTAGCCAAATCATGCTGCGGATGAGATTTCAAACCTGGGTAAATCACTTTTTCAACCTTCGAGTGCGTCGATAAGAACTCAGCTACTTTAATCGCGTTCGCTTCGTGAGCTTTCATTCGAAGAGGTAGAGTTTTCAAGCTCCTTAGGGCCAAGAACGAATCAAATGGACCTTGAATTGTTCCCATTGAATTACTTAGAAACGCTAAACGTTCTGCAAGTTCCGCCTTATTCGTAACCGCGATACCACCGACCATGTCCGAATGACCTCCGATATACTTAGTAGCCGAGTGAACAACAATATCGGCACCCAAATCTAGAGGTCTTTGGAAATAAGGACTCATGAATGTGTTATCAACAACGACCAAAATACCTTTTTGGTGTGCGATTTTTGCAATAGTTTCGATGTCAGCAAGTTTTAAGGTCGGATTAGTTGGTGTTTCTAACCAAACCATTTTTGTCGCGGGTGTAATCGCCGCTTCAAAATTCTTAACTTGAGTTAAATCAACGTATGAAAAATTCAATCCCATTGGACGCAAAACTTTATCAAATAAACGGAACGTACCGCCGTACATATCATCCATTGCGATAACGTGATCAGAATTTTTCAAAAGTGCTAATATCGTTGTCGTTGCTGCACAACCAGATGCAAAGGCAAACCCATGAGTTCCATTTTCAAGCGCCGCCATACAGTTTTCATAAGCTTTGCGCGTGGGGTTGTGAGTACGCGAATACTCCCATCCTTTATGTACACCCGGAGATTCTTGAACGTAAGTTGATGTTAGGTACACCGGAGTCATGATCGCGCCCGTTGTGGGATCTGGCTGTTGGCCCGCGTGAATGGCTTTTGTTGCGAATTTTACTTTTGTATCTGTTTTTTTCATCTGGCTATCCCTGATTAAATACCAATTTCTTTGTAATAATTTTGATAGTCTTCAATTTTGTTAAAGACTTTTCCAATTTCGTCTGCTGTTAAGAAGCCGTTGTCGATCATCCACTTATTATTGAATGCCTTGCTTAAGTATGCTTTTCCGCTATCAGGCAGAATGACCAAGAAACGTTTCTTTTCTTTGATTTTTTTGCCGTAATTGATCGCGCCAACTAAAGCCATCGCGCTTGATGGACCAACGCACAATGACTCTTTTTGAATGAGCTCGCGAGTCATCAAGAATGACTCTTTATCCGTTACTTTCTCGAAATCATCCATGTATTTAAGTTCAACGTTTTCAGGCAAGAAGTCTTCGCCAACACCCTCTACTTTATAAGAGGCCGGTGGATCGATTACTTTTTTATGATAGAATAGATCATAAAGGATACTTCCTACGGGATCTGCGCACACGATTTTAACATTTGGGTTTTTCTCTTTTAAATAACGACCAACACCTGAAATAGTACCACCCGTTCCGGCACCGCCCACAAACACATCAATTTTTCCATCCATTTGTTCCCAAATTTCAGGGCCTGTTGATTTATAATGGCGTTCACGGTTGTCGATATTGTGGTATTGATTCGCGTAGAAACAGTTTGGCGTGTTGTCGGCGATCTTTTTCGCGACATTTACATAGTATCTAGGGTCTGTTGGCTCAACTCCAGTTGGCGTAATCAATACTTTGGCACCAAAAGCCGCCAAGATCGCACGTTTTTCTTCGCTGATTTTGTCTGGCATGATGAAAATACATTTATAACCTTTGCTCGCCGCCACAAAGGCTAAGCCCAATCCAGTATTTCCGGATGTTGCTTCGACAATTGTACCGCCGGGCTTAAGTTCGCCGCGTCTTTCTGCGCCTTCAATCAATGCGATAGCAATACGATCTTTCACGCTGCCACCCGGATTGAAATATTCAAGCTTCACGTAATATTCGTGAATTGAATCTTTAGTTATAGAGTTAAGTTTGATGATCGGCGTGTTGCCGATGGTTTCGGTAATAGAGTTTTTAATCTTAGACATCAGTCATTAATAGCTTGGCGATCTAAGGACTGCAACCGATTAAAAACCGTTCCTAGCTGTGTCGCCGAGTTCAATGAGTAAGGAATTTTCAGAAATTTGCAATAGTCGCGGACTTTGGCTTTGTCCGGAGCATCTTTGATTAATTCATCGACTAAAAGACGGTAGGTTTCCAATTTAGACTCGGTTGCTCTCGCTAGCGACGAACTTAAATTTTTTTCTTTGCTAAACACCACTAAACCCCGCCTTTAGATCTATTTTCGCCTACTTCATCTTAAACTTTCAATAAAATTTTGTAATAAGGGTCCAAAAATTACCGTCAAGAGCGCGGGAAACTGGAAAAATAGGACAGGAATCATCACTAAATAGGGAAGTTTAATTAACTTTTCTTGGATCTCGCGTTCGCACGCTTGATAAATCTCTTGTTCAAGTATGAGAATCTGATTGTAGATCGGCTCTTTCTTAATCCCCGTCTCTAACAACTGCAGCACCTGACGTCGATAAATTGATTTAACACCCGCCACAAGTTCGTGAGTGGCCATCTGACGCTCAATCAACAGGAACCACTGGCGTGTCGTCGCCTCAAATGAGTGTTTAGCAAATGTGTGGCCACTCGATGCGCTGAGATAGCGTTTAATTCCATCTTGGATTGATTTTCCTTTTTCAATACTACTTTTTACGATCAAAAGTAGTTCCAGCGGCGGCGCTAGATCTTCCATTTGTGATTCCTTTGCAAATAAAACAATCCCAGGCAACCAAAACTGAACCAAATTGTCGCCGGCAGAAGATATCTCAGAAATAATTTCGTCTCATAGTTGGAATACGAAAAAAAACTAACGGCAATGAAAACGAAAATCAAAAATCCGCCTTGTACATTCATGTTTAGTGCCACTTGTCTCGACCTATGTCTCAAATCTAGTCGTAATTTTAAATTTCGGCGCAGTTTTTGAAGTTGCTCGAGGATTTTTACTTGTGAAGTTTGCACAAACGTTAACTCCTCGGCCAAATTTTTTAGTGTTGGCGACATTATTTTGGAAACATTTTGCCCCAAATTCATGGCTCGAACCAGATCATAGAACTGCCGACGACGCCAACCATGCATGCCATCGAAAGCCTTATCCATGGCTGATCTTAACGACATGCCAGACGATACTCCCAAAATAATTTTATCCAAAAAACTCAAACTTTCTTTCTGGATTTCATTTTCAAATAAAGTTCGTGCCAAGTGAGGTAACATGCGTGAGCACACTATGAGAAAAAAATAGAATGACCACGCGACAACGGGACTTTCGAATGCAAAATGAGTCACTGTTAAAACAATTAATACTAAAAAATACGTGATGAAATTAAAAATGGATGTGCTCAGACCAAAATTAAAAAAGAATTCGTGAATCTCATGCTTTAGAATTAAAAATCCGAGAAGCGAAATCGAAAATGAAACAACCATTGATAGCATCATGAAGAAAAATCGTATCAATTTCTGTGCAAGTGATTTTTTTTTGTTGACGAACTTTGTCGCATTGTGAAGACTATAAGTATAGTTTTAAGTTTGTAGTGAATTAACACTACATCATTTTAATAATCTCCAGGAGGAGCACATGGCAAAGAAGAAAGCTGCAAAAAAAGCTACTAAGAAAAAAGCTACTAAAAAGAAAGCTTCTAAAAAAAGATAGTTAGCTCCGGCTAATATCTGGAAAACCCGCAGTTAACTGCGGGTTTTTTTTTGCGTTTTGTAGATCTAAAAGTAATAGATCGATCCCACAGAAGCCGCTGGCAGCAAGGATCCCCGGCTAGTGCTATAGAGAAAATTAAATTCTAAAAAGAACGAATTTCCAATCCATTCTGAATCTAATTGATTGTACTGAACTCCGACATTCGCTAACAAAAAATCGACTCCGATTTTACCATTTCGTAATTCATTTTTTGATAACACTTGATCCAAAATATACGAGTTACCACGAAGGTCGACGTTGTCTGAATTGTACCAGCGAGAATATCCTACTGTGATGTACGGAGATAAAAACTGACTCTCAAAACTGGTTTTCCAGCCCGCAAAAAACGTACTAAAGCCGTATCCGTTACCAAATCCGACCTGCGCCGCGTTTTGTGCGTCAAAATTTATGTCAGCAACACCACCAATTTGTCCAAATACTCCCGCCAATCCGATTCCGGCACCTAATTTTCGGTGATCACGCATCTCCCAATTAGAATTATAGGCCGATTGATAGTAACTTTTGTGGTTGGAAGATGAAAATTCTGATGATGTTGTCTCATTTTGTGTCTTCGATGATCGATTCGGCGTGATTTCGACCGTTGAAATTTCTTGAGCAAGTGAAATCAGAGTAAAAAACAACGTAAACAATGCGATTAATGTCTTCATATAGATCCTTTTACCCATTTCTAATCAAAATATTTCCAGCTCGTCCAGAACTTTTGGTAAATACAGGTGTGATATTTCCGCATTCTACGCAGATACGGATCTAGTTGGCACTGAAATTGCGATTTTATGCGCCAAAATGAACTATAAGATCTTCGCTTTAATTCCTTCTTGCTGAAGGAATTTGCGGATTTGCGGCCCATCGAGTGGTTCTAACCGAAACAGGAGTTTATGAATCAAATCATAGCTTTCTTCGGCCTTCTTTGAGCGTAAACCCGTTGTTAAATATGATAAGTCATCACTAATTTTCACAAAGTTATCTAAAAGACGACCCATTTCTTTATTTTTCGATGTCTTCTCTAGCAAAGTAAGTGTTTTGTTAAAATTACTTAATAATCGATCCATTTGTGAAATGATACTAGCAACGGAGCCTTCGTTTTTGTTCACGAGTTCGATCATTTTGCCCGCCAATCCATAACTTTGCGAAATTAACTGGTCGATTCTTGGTGGGTCTTCACCGCGAACCACATCACCGTGACTAAATTCAGGCTGATCTAATCCACCAGGAGAAATTTCTAGGAATTTTTCTCCGATAACACCGGCTAAGTTGATAAAAAACTTAGAATCTTGACGTACCGACTTCCACGCCTTTTTATCCACAGAGATTTGTACCTGTAATTTAACTTCTTCACCTGAATTAGGCATTTTAAATTCCGGAACAAAGGTAATACTTTTAACTTTACCAACTTTAATACCCATTACACGTACGGGTGAACCCTGCTCGATCCCGCCGGCAAAGTTATACATGACATTTAGGTCATATGAATTGCTAAATGGTGAGACCAAACCCACTAAATAGGCGAACAAGAAAATCAAAACTAGCGCAAAAACTGATAGCAAACCCACTTTTGTTTCAATCTTCATTTATTCCCCTAATAAAAATATGAAAACGTATATGACAGTATAAAATCAAGAACTATGATCGCGACCGAAGCAAAGACTACACTTTGGGTGGTTGCTCGACCAACTCCATCGGCTCCCGATTTACAATTAAAACCGAAGTAACAACTCATCAATGGAATCACAATTCCAAAACAAAACGCCTTGATTGATGCAAAGATAATATCTTGAAAGTCCACGAAACGCCTCATGGCTGTCAGAAACAAGCCGATCGAATACCCCAAAAATTGATCCGCTACGATCATCGCAGCTAAAATACACACCATATTGGCTATGATACTTAATATTACACAGCCAATGGTCGAAGCAATTAATCGCGGAACAACTAAAAACCGTACTGGGTTTATTCCTAACATTTTTAATGCATCAATTTGTTCGGTCACTTTCATTGAGCCAATTTCTGCTGCCATACCGGCGCCCACTCGCGATGTTAACAAAAGGGCCGTCACAACGGAGCCTAGCTCGCGCAATATGAGTACCGATGCAAATCCCGGAACCATTGAATCATTTTGGATAACGATCTTCATATGAAATGATGACTCTAAGATGGTCACAATAGACGCAAACGTTACGCAAAAAGCGATCGTCCACAAACTTCCATTGGCAACAAAGTACAACTGCTGAAATGTTTCTTTTTTTCTAGGTAAATGAGCAAATAATTGTACTAACGTAGCGCCAACCAACTGGGAAAATGACCTAATGTCTTTGAAAGAGACAATTAAAAAGTGTCCTAGCGCTGAAAACGGATTGGCGGAAACTGTTTTTATCGACATCATCCCACCGCAAACCAAGACATTAAAAGTTGTCCCAAGAAACTAGTTCCCCAATCAAAAACCACTATTGTCACCATCGTTAATACTGATGTGTTCACAACCGAACGCCCTACACCTTTGGCCCCGCCGGTTGTGAAATAGCCCATAAATGTACAAATGGTCGCCAAAACAAGCGCATAGGACATGCACTTTACTAAGCCACTCATTAGAGAAGGAAACCCTAAAATAGTCGGAATGTGGCGAACATATTCTTGGGGATTAATACCAGCAAATAAAATTCCTAGTGTTGAGCCACCAATTACCGAGAGCATTAATCCGCCTGTTAATAAGAAAAATGAGGAAATAATGATACCTAAAAATCTAGGTAATATTATTTCCTGAATTGGATCCGCACCAAGGCAACGGATCGCATCGATTTGTTCGGTCACCTTCATTGTTCCCAGTTCCGCGGATGTAAACGCCCCAACTTTTCCAGACAACATGAACGCAATTAACATAGGTCCAATTTCCCGAATCGTGGCACTAGTAGCAAGTCCCCCAAGATACGCCGACGCGCCAAATTCGCTCACTAACATTGCAAACTGTACCGTCATAATCCCGCCGACAAAAAATCCTGCCATTGCGGTTGTTGGAAAACTTTGGATCGTTACATGCCAAACTTGCTCTAGGACTAATTCTAATTTACAAGGTCGTTTCCACAAAGTTTTCAAAACTTCACCTAAAAATAATAGAATTTCGCCTAGACGATTTACAAACAGTACACCTGACTTCATAACAGGTCCCTTGCTTCAGCAAGAAAGTCACGAACCAGCGGAACCTGCGACCGCAGAAGCTCTTGAGGTGTTCCTTGCTCTACGATTTGACCTTGATCCAACACCACAATTCGATCTGCTATCTTCAGCGCACAGTGCATGTCATGGCTAACGACCATAGACGTGGTATTTAATTTTC
>JADHED010000184.1_pt1 | contig 84907 bp, 72 predicted proteins | sample 8952041 | NCBI WGS metagenome assembly JADHED01 (sample SAMN16124423, study PRJNA663239) | bioreactor sludge metagenome | isolation source: sludge (control) | place: India:Bengaluru | collected 2018-09-08
CCCCCCCCCCGCCCGGGCGGCGGGCCGCCGGGGGGGGGGGGGCGCGGGCGGGGGGGGGGCGGGGGGGCGCCGCCCCCCCCCCGGGGGGGCGCCCCCCCCCCCCCCCACGCCAAGGGTAACAGGGAGAAAGAGCATGGGGTCACTGTGACCAGGGGGGACGAAACACCAAGGCGAGGTTCGGGAGTCCGGATAGAAGCCGTAGCGAAAAGAAGAAGCGCATACTGGCAGTCGCGGTTCCAGTCGCCACCCCGATACACCCGGTACGAGCCCGACCAGGGGCCGAGCGGATTCGTCTGGTCGTCCGAGGAGTAGTCCCCTCACCTGAACCTGCTTCCACTCGTTCCCGCACACGTCGTACAGGCCGTGCTGACTCGCCCTCTTCTGCTTCACTGGATGACTCCCATCCTCCGCGTCCCCCGCACCACCAAATGTACTGGTCTGCCAACGTATACCCCCCGCAGCCGTCATCACATTCCAGCGTCCCCGACGGAAAGCCGCGTCTGTGCACGGCTAGACAGGGACAGACAAATTATATGGTAAACTCTTCCCATGCGAACGGCGCGAGCGTTTCCAGTAGCAGGGTCCCAGACAGGGTTCTTCCATTGCATCTCCCGGGTCGTCGACCGCAGATTCATCATGGGAGAGCAGGAAAAGGAGACCTTCCGCAAGATCCTCCGGCAATGTGAAGCGTTCTATGGTCTCAAGGTCTTCACCTATTGCATCATGTCCAACCACTTCCACATCTTGGTGGAGGTTCCGGAACCTCGGGAGTTGACTGAGGAGGAGGTCGTTTCCCGCGTCGCCGCTCTCTACCCGGCGAAGTTTGTCATCGGGCTGAACCGCGAACTCGAGGCCCTCCGGGATGCCGGTCTTCTCGACCTTGTCCGTTCCCGCCTCGCCTCTTTCACGCGCCGGATGTTCAGCCTCTCGAACTTCATGAAGTCGCTCAAACAGCGCTTCAGCAGCTTCTACAACAGAAATCACCAGCGAAAAGGCACCCTGTGGGAAGAACGTTTCAAAAGTGTCATCGTCGAGGGTGAGGAAACCACCCTCATGACCATGGCCCTCTACGTCGACTTGAACCCGATCCGAGCTGGCATGGCAACCGACCCTGCTGATTACCGGTTCTGCGGATACGCGGAAGCGGTGAGCGGGGGAGAACGCGCCCGGGAGGGGATTCGATCCTTGATGCCTCGCCAACCCGAATCATGGCGCATCGTCCAGGCAGAGTACCGGCGTCTTCTCTACGCGACGGGCGAGGAATCCTCTGTTCGTCAGGGCTTCACGAGAGACGAAGTGTCTGATGTGGAAGCCAAAGGCGGAGAACTTCCCGCCGGGGCCGTCCTCCGAAAGCGGATTCGGTATCTCTCCGAAGGAGTCATTGTGGGGAGCCGGTCCTTCATCGACGGGTGGCTTGCGGGAAATAGCTGGCGGTTTGGCGAGCGGACCCTGGCGGCGGGCCCAAAGAGACGGTTGCCAGACATCGCGGATGCCGTCCCCTAAAAGACCACAGCGGCCGGAACGGTTCTCCGTTCCGGCCGCCATGGGTCCATGAGAGCGGGGTTGCCTATCCCTTCGGCTCCTCGGTCACGGGGGCGGGGGCTGATGCAGCGGGGGCCTCCACCTTCTTGGCGGGGACTGGTTTCTTGGGGGCGGGCTTGGGGGGCGCCTTCGGGGCGGGTTTCGCTACGGCCTTGGCCGGAACTGGTTTGGCGGGAGGAGCCGTCAGAATCTCAACTTTCTTCGACAGAAGTTCGACCTTGTGGGTCAGCATCCGGATCTCTTCACGGGTGGGGACGTTGAGCCGGTGGAGGGAATTCTCCACGACTTTCTCAAGAGCCACGGTGACGCGCTGCGTCACTTCTTCCGCCACGCGATGCGCTTCGCGCGTCATCTCGTCGCCGACCTTCTCGACCTTCTCGCTGACCTTGCGGGAGAGGTTCTTCCCATCGCGGACCACGTTCTCAACGAGGTCCTTCGGGTTCTTCGCAAGATTGGCGCCCTTCTTCTTCATCGTGGAGGCCGCGGAGCGAACCTCTTTCTCGACCTTGGCCGCGATCTCTTTCGTCTCGGCCTTGATCTCCTCGACCTTTTCGGCCGCTGTCTTCAGGGCGTTCTCGAAAGGCGCCGGAACCGAAACGGCGGGTGCGGGTGCGGCGGCGGTTTTCTTGCGTGGCGTGCTCATAGTGACTTTCTCCTTTTCGTTGTGGACGACAGACGTCCATTGTCTTGCGACTTCGCGCTAGTTTTCGGGTTAGCGGGTACTGCAAACGAACGGTTTGCCAGAGCTTCGAGCTGGTCGATCCGGTTCTTCAGGTCGACGATTTCTCGTGCAATTTCCGGGGTCGTCCCTGGCGAGATCCGCAGCATCAGCTCACGAACCCTGCCCAGAACGTCCGTCAGGCTTTCATGAAACACGGCGCCAAAGTCTTCACGCAGCCGGGCACCTTCTTCCCACGTCAGACGCCCCCGTCCAACCAGGCCGCCCACAATGCGCTCGACATCTTGCCGGGCGTTCTCTACCCGCCTCGTCAGCGGGGCCAGGGTCTCGGCCAGGCGCTCCGGCGAAGAAGCCCGGCGAACGGTCTCCGCCACTTTTTGGCCCGCAACCCGTTCCACTACTCCCACAACCGTGTCCGCTGCTTCGCTGCTTGCGCGCAGCAGCATCGAGAGAGCGTGCGTCGTTGCGGGCGTCGGGTTGTTCTCACTGGCGAGGGCCCGCGAGAGAATCTTTGCGGTGACATCTTCACCCGTGTCAGCGGAGCGGACTTCGACCGGCTCGCCCTCTGCCACACTCCGGGCCAAATCTTGAATCGTAACGAACCGGCGTTCCGCGGGCTCGTACAGCTTGCGGTTTCTGTAGCGAACTACTCGTCTCACGGCCATCTCCTCGAAGTCCAAATATAACGCGCCGCGTTAACGTAGTCAAGGGTAACGCAACGCGTTATTCAAATTTTTCAGAGCGGCGCTAACATCTTCCCCATGTCCACAACTTCTTCCTCCGCGCGTTACAGCCCCCCCCCGCTTCCGCGGGGAACTGAGTTGTCCTGCCGCTCCTGGCTGACCGAGGCGCCTTTCCGGATGCTGCTCAACAACCTGGATCCCGAAGTCGCCGAGCGGCGAGAAGACCTCGTCGTCTACGGCGGGTCCGGAAAGGCCGCGCGCAATCCGGAATGCCTCGAGACGATCCTCGCCGAGTTGAAAAGGCTCGAGCCCGATGAAACCTTGCTCGTGCAGTCGGGTAAGGCCGTCGCCGTATTCAAAACCCATGAGGATGCGCCCCGCGTCCTGATTGCCAACTCGAACCTCGTTCCCAAGTGGGGCACATGGGAAGAATTCCGGCGTCTGGAAGCCCTTGGCCTCACCATGTATGGACAAATGACGGCGGGATCGTGGATCTACATCGGCACGCAGGGCATTCTGCAGGGAACATTCGAGACCTTCGCCGCGGCTGCCAGGCAGGATCTTGGATCGAGCGAGGGGTCACTCTCGGGCCGGCTCGCCGTCACGGCTGGGCTCGGCGGCATGGGAGGTGCCCAGCCGCTGGCGGTGACCATGAACGGGGGAACGGCTCTAGTCGCCGAGGTGGATGCAGACCGCATCGAAAAGCGACTTGCCACAAGATACTGCGACGAGAGGGTGGATGACCTCGACTGCGCCATCGACCGCGCTCTCGATGCCAGAAACAGAAAGCAGCCCCTCTCCATCGGTGTTCTGGCTAACGCGGTGGATCTGCTGGAACGGCTGATCGCCCGGGGCGTCGTGCCCGATGTGTTGACGGACCAGACCTCGGCCCACGATGAATTGAACGGGTACGTGCCCCACGGAATTCCTTACTTCCAGGCACTCGAACTTCGGAAAAACGACCCGGAGGAGTACCGCGGACGAGCCGTCGCGTCCATGGGTGCCCACGTGCGGGCGATGCGTGTCTTGCAGGAAAGAGGGGCCATTACATTCGACTATGGCAACAACCTCCGGGCGCAGGCCGTCCGCGCGGGTGTTGCGGATGCCTTCAAGATTGAAGGCTTCGTCCCGCGTTACATCCGGCCGCTCTTCTGCGAGGGCAAGGGGCCCTTCCGGTGGGCCGCCCTCTCGGGAGATCCGGCCGATATCAAGGCCACGGATGATGCAATTCTCGAGTTGTTCCCCGAAAACACGACCCTGGCGAGGTGGATCCACTTGGCGCAAGAAAGAGTTCACTTCCAGGGCTTGCCGTCACGGATTTGCTGGCTAGGGTACGGGGAGAGGGACCAAGCTGGACTGGCGTTTAACGAGCTTGTCCGGTCCGGGAAGGTGAAGGCGCCCATCGTGATTGGACGCGATCACCTCGATTGCGGATCCGTGGCCTCGCCAAACCGGGAAACGGAAGCGATGCGTGACGGGTCTGATGCCATCGCTGATTGGCCTCTCCTCAACGCCCTGATCAACACCGCTGCCGGGGCGACCTGGGTTTCCATTCACCACGGCGGAGGTGTGGGAATCGGCTATTCCTTGCACGCCGGCATGGTCGTCGTCGCTGACGGGACGGACGCCGCCGCCAGGAGGCTTTCGCGCGTTCTCAAAACCGATCCCGGGATGGGTATCGTGCGGCACGTCGACGCCGGGTATGAAGAAGCCATCCGGTTCGGAAAAAGCCATGGAGTGACGATCCCGTCGCTGCGCTGAACGCACCTTCGTCTCGCCAGATCCGGTTTCGGGTCGTGGCGCTTCTTGCTGGCCTGGCAGCCACGGCCACCTTCCTGGCTGCCGTCTTGCCGGTCAGCGGCGAGGCCATGGAAGAGAGACGGGCCGCACTCATCCGGGCGGCGGCGTCACGTTTCCAGAGGGACGCCGGCCGCCTTTTTTCAACTTCTGCCTCCGTGGCGCGTTCACGGGAGTTTGCGGACATCGTCGGCGGCGGAGGCGCGGAGATGCGTCCGTCACAGCTCTTTTCCGTGCTCTCAGAAGCCCTCCCGGGTGGCGCCGGGTGGGGAGCCGTGTTCATCGACGCAAATGGAAGAGCCGTCGCCTGGGCGGGGGAGGCGATCGATGTCCCCGTTGACACACTAAAATCCCCTCTCGACGTCTCGTTCCACGTCACCCGTTTCTCCTTGCTTCAAAGGACCTCGCACCGGGCCGGCCAGGAACTGAGGGGACACCTGATCGTCTCCCGCGTTTACCCGACCGGAATCGTCTTCCCGGGGTTGCTCGAATTTTTCGGCTGGCCCTCAGGAGTGACAAGAAGCCGGCTCCGTGCTTCCTGTGCGACTGATCCGCGATACCTCATCCAGCTCGGCTTCGAACCCCAGGAGAGGGCGGTCGAGGAGGAAGACGTGGCCCGGCGAAGAGCGCTGCCATTTGCAGTCCTGTCGGCCGCGCTCTTTCTCGTACTTGCAACACAGTCACGAGCGCCCGCGCTGGCGCTCGTGGCTTCCCGGCTCATTCTGTTGCCAGGGACGCCGCTCAGCGAACGGGGGGTCTTTCAGGAACTCCACCCGGCGCACGGCCACCTTTTTCCCGTCATTCCCGGCCTCGAGACTCCGTGGGACGTATTCGCTTCGGGACTCTGCGCAGCCGGAGCACTGGCCCTTTTGTTACACCATAGGGACAGACGAGCCGTGTCCCGCCGTTCCCGATTCCTCTCCTTGATTTTGGGAATCTCCCTGGCACCCCTGCCGTTTCTTCTGATTCGTTCCCTCGCGGCCTCTCCGAGGGACCTGATGGGCGGATTGAACATCGTCTCGTCCTCCCTCTCTCATTTCCTCGTGCGGGTGGGGGCCCTCGCACTCGCCGCTGCTCTTTTGGGAGCGGTGTCGCTTCTTTTTGCGCGGGCGCACGTTTTCTTACCAGGCGGAGCTGCGATTCCGGCCGGACTAATACTCGCTTTCCTGGCCTCTGTTTCGACGGAAAGCCTTCTTCCCGCTGGTCTTGCGACATGCTCCGTCTTCTGTTTTTCGCTCGCCCTGGCGCGCCGGTTCGGGGACGCGCGGCCGGACGGGCCGGAGGGGTCTGGATCCCGGTTTCCAAAAGCGCGCTCGCTCCAGGACGCCGTGACCCCGGCGCTCTTGCTGGCGTTTGCCGGAATCGCCGGAGGGGCCGCCGTGACGCGGGGGCGAGATTCCAAGATGGACTCTGTCCTGGAGCAAGCCGAGCGGCTCGTCGAGACGCTGCCGCGGTCCGCTTCCTACGTGAGCGCCTCGAGTTGGATCCAGCGACTCTCATGGCCCGAGAACGAGCCCTGGCTGCCCGCGGGCGAAAGGACCCTCACGAGCGACCTGGCACGTGCCATCTGGATTCGAGGCGGCGGAGGTTCGGCCTCCATCTGGGAAGAAGTGCTGACGATTCTCGACCACAAGGGAGATGTCGTTTCCTCATTTGGACGGATGCGTCCGGGCAGCGGCTCCGGGCGGGTGAGCGTTCCCCTGAGGATACCGATGCCCGGCTTTTCTGCATCGATCTCGCGGGTTCTCGACCCGCGCCACGGAGAACGGGATCCGCTCTTGAACGCTGTCCTCGAAGACGCCGGGCTTCACGCGCCCGCACTCGAAAGAGTGGAATTCGATGCCGCCGGGAGACCAGTGGGATCGCTGGAGGGCGACCGGGCTGACTTACCTCCCCGGCTTCTGGCACAGGCCCGGGCGACGGGAGAGGCGAATGGCCTCATGTTCCGCCCAGACTCGGTTTTGCGAGTGGTCGTCACAAGATCGGCGTTTGGGTTCTCGGGGTTTACCCTGCCGGCCGAGCCACCCTGGGTGTCGTTCGGAGCCTCTGTTTCCGCCGCGCTCACGGCGCTCCCATTTCTCATTCTCGTCTTCGGCCTCTCCAGATTCATCGCCGGCAAGAGAGACACTCGGCTTTTCTGGCAAAAGGGGCACCGGGACTGGCTCTTCACCGCGCGAACCGTTCAGGGAAGGCTCATCACCTTGCTGCTCGTCTCGGGAGCCCTCCCCCTTTTTGGGGGAATCATCGTCATGCGGGTAACCCTGGAGGGCCAAACGGACAAGGAGACCGCTCGCAGGGCCTTCACTCTCTTGTCCGAGGCCAGGAGAGGCCTCAATCTTCAGGAGGGCGTCTCCCCAACGTCATCCGAGCTGAATCGCGCCGCCAGTTTCCTGGGAACGGATCTTCTCCTGTATCGAGGGGGAAGACTGGTGGCGGCCTCGAGAGCGCTCCCGGTGACCTCAGGGCTTGCTGGCGAACGGCTTTCTCCTCACGTCGCCGAGAGCCTCGCGGAAGGACAGCCCTACGCGGTCGCGCCGGCCGGACGGCGAGCGGGCGGGTACCGGCTCGTGGAAGGCGCCGTCCTGCTTTCCCGCGACAAGCAAGAGGCCATAGCCGTTGTCGTGGGAGCGGACCCTCAAGTCCGCGTAACGCTTGATGTCTTGACCCTCCTGGCCTTCATCCTCGCCTTTCTGGCCTTGGCCGTCGGGACGCAGTACGCACTGGGGCTTTCGAGGTCGATCGAGGATGTTGTGAATGCGGCCGAGGCGATCGGAAACAACGCTTTGGCCCTGCGGCTGGAGCGGTCTTCCGTGAGTGAACTCGCTCGCCTGACAGATGCCTTTGAGCAGATGTCCTCGCGCATTCGAGAAAGAACCGAGATTCTGGCGCGGGAGCGTGAGGCAGCCGTGAGCCTGCTTTCCAATCTGACCGCCGCAGTCCTGTTGTTAAGACGGCGAGGAGGCTCTGTCGTGTTCGCGAACCAGCAGGCGGACGAGCTTCTGCCTGGAGGGAACCTGGACGAGCGGTTCGCATCCCCGAAATGGGAGGCGCTCAGGACCTTTCTGCGTCGCCATTTCGAAACCAGGGAAGTTGTCTCGGAGCGTATTTCAGCGGGAGCAGAAGACCAGCGGTCATTCCGGGTGGTCTTGGTCCCCATGCCCGAGGACGCTGGGGAATCGCGGTTGGTCCTTCTCCTCGAGGATTTGACGGAGATCTTGCGCGCGGAGCGGCTCTCCGCCTGGGTGGATGCCGCTCGGGCCGTGGCCCACGATATCAAGAACCCCCTGACTCCGATCCGGCTGGCGGCCGAGCGCCTCATCAGGTATGCGGGCCGGATGGCCGGTTCTGACAAGGAGGTGCTAGAGACCTCCGCGGACGTCATTCTCAGGCAAGTCACAATTCTGACCGAGCGGGCAGGGCGGCTTGGCCGGCTTTCAGAAAAGCGAACTCCAGAAGTGAGCGAAATCGAACCGTCTGCTGTCGCCGATTTGCTGAAGAAACTGGCGATGGATTTTGGAACCCCCGAAAAGGAGGTCGGCATAACGATTCATCCGGACCTTCCCCCGGTGTTGGCGCACATGGACGTGATTCGTGACGGTTTGACAAACCTCGTCCTCAACGCATTTGAGGCCCTCGGGCCGCAGGGAGGGCGCATTCAGATCGTGGCGGAACCGGGGGAAACCAGGAATGGGGCCCGCGCCGTCCGGTTCGTCTGTCAAGACAACGGTCCTGGGGTGACCCGGGGAGATCTGGACAGACTCTTTACACCAAGTTTTTCCACGAAGGCGAGAGGCTCCGGGCTGGGGCTCTTTGCGACTCGCAGAGCCGTGGAAGGAATGGGTGGCGAGGTCTTTGCGCGAAGATTGGACCCGGCGGGCCTCGAGATAGGTTTTCTCCTCCCCGCTGGTTGATATCATCAGTTTCAGGACGGATTGCGATGAGAAGCTGGACTCGGATCGGTCGTTCTCGCCTGGCTCTCTGTACGGTTTTGAGCCTGTTTGTCGTGTTCCTCATCCCGGGATGCGGAAAGAAGAAAAAGACCCCGGAACAGGAAGCCCTGGAACGCGTGGATGCGCTCTTCTTGCCCGGGTCTCCCGCGGTGATCCCCCCCGAGCTGAGTCCCGAGTTCAAGTCAATGAAGATCGGAAGGCTCTATCTTGCCGGGGCCACGCTCGCGGGTAACGGGAAGGTAACGCCACTCCCGCCCCCTGCTGATAACGTCAGCATGCCCTTCTACTTCACGATCATTGGGGAAAGCAACGCCAGCAAGGTGTTGTCTGGCGTGGACGGTGCAAGCCTCGGACAATCCTGGGCCAGCAGTCTTGCAAAGCCCTTGGAGGACGCCAAGGCCTGGGGAAACCTGGCTGGAATCCACTTGCACATCATCCCCGAACTCTCCCAGTTCGAGGTGCTTGCAGCCGCGCTGAAAGCGGTCTCAAAAGCGGCCGGACTCCCCGTTTCGGTGACGGTCCGGGCTGGAGCCCCGGCAACCGCGTTCAAGGTCTTAGAGGGCTCCGTCGACGAGGTTCTCATCCTGTCCTTCGGGCGTCGCCCGGAGACGGGAGATGAACTCGTTCACGAAATGACGGAGGCTGACGCCAAGGCGATTCCCGTCCCCTTCCGGGTTTTGGTGTCGCCTGGAGGGTATGGCTTTGCGGGAGCCAGTGCGAACCCCGCGGGCGGCCGGCGGCTTTCCGATGGCGAGATCGATCAACTCTCCGAAGACAAGAACCTCGATTTCGATTTCGGCCAGGTCCTCTCGACCGAGCCTGGAACCATTTACAACTTCAAGCCCAAGGCGGGAGTTCCCCCCTACCGGACGATCCTGGCCCCGGATGGGGGCTTTGCCTCTTTCCGCATCTTGGTTCTCGCCGATCTCGTACGTTTCGTTGGAGCCACGAGCCGCTGGGGAGACTCCAAGCTCATGGGGCGGGTCTTCATCGTTGATGGATTGCCTCGGGATGGCCACCTCATCGATTTTGAGACCCTCAATTCGCTTCTGTCGGGAAGGCCCATTGATCCTGTTCTCGAAATCGCTCCGACCCGAATTGGGGGACGAGACACTGCTTTCCAGTTGAGCGTGACAAACAAGTCAGTGGCCCCCACTGGCCTTTCACGGCTCAGTAATTACATAAGGTTGCGTGTGGAGGGGGGCGTCTTTTCCGCTAGTTTCCAGGGCGACTTCGACCGCTTCGAAACGCTTGACGCGAACAACTCTCCCGCACCGTTTGGAAGGGCCACGATCGTCAAGCTCTACGAGAACTTCTTTGCCCCCATGGAAAGTAACGAGGCTGGTCCGATCCGGGTCGCGGGGACAAACCCCAAAGTCTTCATTTCCTATCAGCTGACCCAGACCGATGGCCGGATGGCGGAGGCAAAAGAAATCGAACTGAGCGCCCTCAGTTCCACTGGCAGCGGGCCCGGGGCGAAGGCGGGGCGCTGAAACCTCGTGGGGCCTCGTCTCTGAACTCACTCCTAACGCTAAACCAAGAGAACCAATTGAAAAGGGGTCTGCCATGAATCATCCGCGCGCCGGAAAGAAGGCCGAGGCGGCCGACCTGGTCAATGTTCCGCGTCTCCTCTCAGCTTATTACACCGAGCACCCAGATCCCGCCGAGCGATCACAGCGCGTTGCCTTCGGAACCTCGGGGCATCGCGGTTCCTCGATTCGCCTGAGCTTCAACGAGGACCACATCTACGCCACGACCCAGGCCATCTGCGAATACCGCACCAGCAGGGGCTCGACGGGGCCGCTGTTCCTTGGGCAGGATACACACGCGCTCTCCGAACCCGCTTTCCGCAGCGCTCTGGAAGTCCTTGCTGCCAACGGCGTCGATGTCCGGATCGATTTGGCCGATCGTTATACCCCCACTCCTGTGATTTCGCACGCTATCCTCGCCTGGAACCGTAGTCACGACGGTCCCCGGGCGGACGGCATCGTGATCTCTCCGTCTCATAATCCTCCAGAAGACGGGGGATTCAAGTACAACCCTCCCCACGGCGGACCAGCCGACACGGACGCCACCCGCTGGATCGAGGACCGCGCCAATGCCCTCCTGGCGGCCGGACTTGGCGGGGTGAAGCGAATCCCCTTTGCGCGAGCCCGCAAGGCCGAAACAACCCTCACCCATGATTACCTGACAAGCTATGTGGATGACTTGGGTGCCGTCATCGACCTCGATGCCATCCGTTCCGCGGGCATTCGCATCGGCGTCGATCCTCTCGGCGGAGCCGCCGTCGACTTCTGGCAGAGAATTGCGGACCGGCATTCTCTCGATCTGACGGTCGTCAACCCGCGGGTCGACCCCGCTTTCAGCTTCATGACGCTCGACTGGGATGGCCGCATTCGCATGGATTGCTCTTCTCCCTCCGCGATGGCCTCCCTGATCGCAATCCGCGACAGGTTCCAGGTTGCCGCCGGCAACGATGCGGATTCAGACCGGCACGGCATCGTCACCCCTTCGGGCCTCATGAACCCAAACCACTACCTCGCCGTTGCCATCCAGTACCTTTTCGGCGCCCGGATGGGCTGGCGCGCGGATGCCGGAATCGGCAAGACCCTGGTCAGCTCTAGCTTGATCGATAGAGTCGCCGCGGGTCTGGGCAGGAGGCTCGTCGAGGTCCCAGTTGGTTTCAAGTGGTTTGTCCCCGGACTCCTCTCCGGCGATCTCGGGTTCGGAGGAGAAGAGAGCGCGGGCGCTTCGTTCTTGCGCCGCGACGGAGGCGTGTGGACAACGGATAAGGACGGGATGATCCTGGCTCTCCTCGCGGCAGAGATAACAGCCGTTCTCGGTAAGGACCCGGGAGAGGTCTACCGTGAATTGACGGGGCGCTACGGAGAACCGGTGTACGAGCGTGTGGATGCTCCGGCGACTCCGGACCAAAAAGCACGGCTCGGAAAGCTCTCTCCAGAGGACGTCAAGGCAAGGGAACTCGCCGGGGCGCCCATTACCGCGGTTCTGACAAAGGCACCCGGAAACGGGGCCACAATCGGCGGACTCAAGGTAACGACGGCCGACGGCTGGTTCGCGGCGCGCCCCTCCGGGACCGAGGACGTCTACAAGATTTACGCGGAGAGCTTCCGCGGCCGGGACCATTTGCATGAAATCCAGAGCGAGGCACGGGCACTCGTGACCCAGACTCTCTCTGCGTCCCCTTAGGAGATCTCTCGAGTCCGGTTTCCGGCGATGATCTTACCGGTTCCCTCGGGCAGTCTTCCCTGGCGGTCTTCCCCGGGAGCGCGGGCATCTTGCCCGCCCCCGGGGCGGCCCCCTGACCCTTTGTTAGTTTGTATCCTCGTTCTCCTCCGAACGGCGCGACAGCGGGATCTCGTCGAAGGGGTCCTCGACTGGTGCCTCTTTGTGCGGACGTTTTCTGGCTGCCTCCAGGAAATGCAGCTGGGAGTCAATGACGGGTTCTGTGCTGACCGGTTGCCGTCTGAGGTAGGTACCGTCGGGCTGTAACACCCGCGTGCGCACGTTGTCCTTCAAGAGCGTCCCCAGCACGTCTTCGTGAACGTGGCGGGCCATTTCCGCGTCGACGATGGGAAAGGCCGTCTCCACACGCCGGAAGAAGTTGCGCGGCATCCAGTCCGCGGACGACATCCAAACTTCGCGAGCGCCGCCATTCTCGAAAGAGAACACGCGGCTGTGTTCCAGGAACCTCCCAACGATCGATGTCACTCGGATGTTCTCCGAAAGGCCAGGGACTCCGGGACGCAAACAGCAGATGCCTCTCACGATCAAGTCGATGGGAACTCCAGCTTGCGAGGCCTTGTAGAGGGCGTTGATGACCTTCGCATCCACGATGGCGTTCAGTTTCGCCCGGATTCCGCAGGGCCGGCCCTGAAGCGCATGTTCCGTCTCTCTGAGAATCCAGCCGAGAACGGCTTTGTGAAGGCCGGCGGGAGCCGTGACGATCCGGGAGAACGAGTGCGTAACGGAAAACCCCGTCAGCGAATTGAAGAGGCGTGTGGCGTCCTCTCCGAATTCTGGCCTGGCCGTGAAAAGGCCGAAGTCCGTGTAAATGCGGGCTGTGGCGGCGTTGTAGTTTCCTGTCCCCATGTGTACGTAGCGCCTGATCCCGTCCTTCTCACGGCGCACGACGAGAGCCACCTTGGCGTGCGTCTTCAGCCCAACGACCCCGTACACGACATGGACGCCCGCGCGCTCGAGGGCCCGGGCCCAGACGATGTTGTTCTCTTCGTCAAAACGCGCCTTCAATTCCACCAGGACCGCGACTTGCTTGCCGTTCTCGACTGCCTTGATGAGGGCGGGCAGAAGTGGGGAATCGGCTCCCGTGCGGTAGAGCGTCATCTTGATGGCGAGGGTCTTCGAATCGACCGCGGCTCTCTCGATCATCTCGAGGACGGGGGCAAAGGAATCGAAGGGGTGGTGCAATAGTATGTCCCCTTCGCGGATCGACGAAAAGATGGGCTTTTCGTTGCGAGCGAGCTGCGGAACGACTCCTGGGACGAACGGCGGGTCCTTCAAGTCACGCCGGTCCAGTTTGTAGAGCGAGGCGAAATCCGCCGCGCCGAGTGGTCCGTGGACTTCGTAAACATCGATGTCGCTCACCTCGAGCTGACGCATCAAGAGTCTCCGAATCCGCTTTGGCGTCTTCGGCGCGACTTCCACGCGCACGACGGCCCCGAAACGGCGCCGGCGAACCTCTTTCTCGATCGTTTCGAGCAGGTCCGATGCCTCGTCCTCCTGGATCTCGATATCCGCGTCACGAGTGATGCGGAAGGGGTGGGACGAGACGATCTCCAGGCCCGGGAAAAGCTCGGAGAGATTCTCTTGAACCAAGTTCTCGAGCAACAGGAATTCCGCCTTTTCCGCCTTGATCTTCTTTTTCCCTTCCACGACTTCTCTCAGGGAGAGGAGCCGGGGCAGGGCAGCGGGCATCTTGACGCGCGCAAACTTCGTCTCTCCGGAGACGGGGTTTCGAACCTCGATCGCAAGATTGAGAGAGAGATTCGACAGGAACGGAAAGGGATGCCCCGGATCCACGGCGAGTGGTGTGAGGATGGGCAGGACGTGCTGGCGGAAATAGGAACTGGCGGCCGGTTGCCGGTCCGGCCCGAGGTCAGCCCAGGAAACAACCTGGATTCCCTGCGCGGAGAGCTTCGGGAGGATGTCCTCGAGAAGGCACTTCGTCTGAAGCTGCTCCATCTCCAGGACGGTTTTACGAATCCTGGCGAGCACTTCTTTGGGGGGCCGTTCATCGTCGGAGGGCTCGATGTTCTCGGAGACGACCTGGTCCCTGACGCCGGCGACCCGGATCATGAAAAACTCATCCAGGTTAGTTTCCGAGATGGCCAGAAACTTCAGCCGTTCCAGAAGAGGCCAGCGGTCGTCGAGTGCCTCCTCGATGACCCGGTAGTTGAAATCGAGCCAGGAGAGTTCACGATTGAAAAGCAGGGTCTGCGGGGCCTTGGGCGGCGGCAGGGCAGCAGGCTCCGGTTCCCTGGCAGTGGCGGCCGGTGTGCTGGCTTGCTGTGTCCTTTTTCCGCGCCTGACAGGCGGGGTCAACGTGCGCCGCGCTCTCTTTTTTGCCGGTTCTGCCCCTTCCATCTGTGTCTTCCCTTCAGTTTTGTCCAATCGCGGCCCCAATCGCGCCTGCCAGGCGGGTGGCGATCGTTTCCACTAGCTCAGCTTCTGTTCCTTCCACCATCACGCGGGCGAGCCGCTCTGTCCCGGAATACCGAAGGAGGATGCGTCCGGAACCTCTTAGCGACGTCTCGCACTGGTGCTGTTCCTCGATGAAGCCGGGAATCGCATCGAACGGGACCCGGTCTCGCACTTTGATGTTTTTGAGAACCTGGGGCGTTCGTGTGATTCTGGGCTGCTCCGAGAGCGGCTTTTTGGAGCCCGCGATCAGTCCGCAAACAACAAGACCCGTCAAGATGCCGTCGCCCGTGGTCGAGAAGTCCTGGTGAATCAGGTGTCCGGAGGGCTCTCCGCCAAGGGGTGCGCCCGTTCGTGTCATCTCCTCGGCAACGTAGCGGTCTCCAACAGCTGCTCTCACGAGACCGACGCCGAGTTTCGAAAGCGCTCTCTCGAGCCCCCAGTTGGTCATGACGGTTCCCACAACGAGGCTGGGTTTGCGTCCTTCCCGTTCCATCTCGAGCGTGAAGAGGTAGAGAAGGTCGTCGCCATCCAGGATCCGGCCAGCGCTATCGGCCATCAGGATACGGTCAGCGTCGCCGTCGAGGGCGATTCCCAGGTCGGCTCCCGAAGTGACGACCGCCTCGGCCATCCGTGCCGGGTGGACGGCACCCGAGTGCTCGTTGATGTTGTGTCCGGTCGGCTGGGTGGCCACCTCGATGACCTCCGCTCCCGCGCGCCGGAAGGCGTCCGGTCCTGCCCGGTGGGCGGCGCCGTTGGCCGCGTCGAGGACGACTCTCATGCCGTCGAGCCGGTGCGGCGTCGAGGCACAAAGGTGCGAGACATAGGCTTCGTAGAGATCCGGGTTGGACGCCTGGCGGAGCGGGGAGGCTTCGGCCTGTTCCGGGATCAGATCTTCGATGAGCGTCTCGAGCCCGTCCGCGAGTTTTTTGCCTTCGGCGGAGAAAATCTTGATTCCGTTGTCTTGCCACGGGTTGTGCGAGGCCGAAACGACGACACCCGCCTCGGCGCCGAGGTGCCGCGTCAAGTAGGCGACAGCCGGGGTCGGAAGGACACCGCCAAAGTGAATGTCTCCTCCCCGGGCACTCGCTCCCGCGGCGAGGGTGTCTGTTATCCAGAGGCCTGATTCACGTGTGTCACAAGCAAGGACGACCTTGACCGCTGACTTCTCTTTACCGCCCAGGGCGCACACGAGGGCTGCTCCAATTCGGGAAATGGTTCCCTTGTCGAGGGGAGGCTCTCCAGCGACCCCTCTGATCCCGTCTGTTCCAAACAGTTTCCGCATTACGAGCGGATTCTAGCCGACCCCTTCGATTCCCTCTTTTACCTGGCACCTTCCTCTGGCAAGGTGAGGGCAGCCGCGCGGGCAGCAGGAAGTTTCTCCTCGCGTGTGCTGATGTCTCCCGGGGGAGGGATTTTGTAGTTTGAGAACTCGAACCGGATCTCCTTGCTCACACCGAGGAAGAAGACGGTTTTTGCCGTGAAGTGAATCTCTTCCCTGCAGGGGAGCCAGACGCCCGGACGGGAAGGCCGCCCTTCGTAGCGAATTCTTATGGCCTCCAAATCGAGAGCCAGTCCGCCGAGAATTTTCAAGGGACGGGTGAGATGCGCCTCGATTCTCCGGACTTGGAGTTCGGCCGCATCCACCCAGACTTTCCCCGAAAAATTGTTGAGGACCCTATCCCTCATTTTTGGTGAGGCGAGCCCCTTTTTCGGCCCGAACGACAGGAGGTAGGTGAGGGCCCCGTCGACAACTTCTTCGCCCGCGTGGGCGAAATCGTAACGGGTGAGGAGATCTGTTAGCGGAAGGCGGCCCGAGAGAAGGTCGTCGTCCTCGGTCTCATCGGGTTTCCGTTCTGCCTGGCGCGCCTTCCTCTTGTTGTCTTGTTTTCTGATTTTCTGTTTCTCGCTCTCGGTAGGGGGGCGGCCATCGACTTCCATGAGTTCTCGTGAGAGCGCGCCCGGCGCCTCGAGCCGGCAAGCGAAGACCAAACGTTTGGGCTTGCGCCGGCCCCCGTCAGAACGGAATTCCGTTTCCACGTCGACGCGTAAGAAGTGGATGTCCGTCAAACGGTGTTCCATCTCTCTCTGCCGCTCGGCGGCCTTGCGGGCGATGGTGTCCGCATCCAGAGCCGTGGCGGGCCGCGCCAGGGCGGCGAGGATGGCGAGAGCCAGGTAAGCCGTCCGTCTCACAGAGGTTTCACGTGCGTCATCATGGAAAGGAGCCGGGCTCCGCGCGAAATGGAAGAGAAGGCGTGGAAGAGGATGACGATGCCGTCTTCCGGAGCAGTGACTTCCACGATCGCCTCGCGAGACGACGGGGGCAGGGTCTTGCAGCGAGAGGGGTCGGCGATGCGGGCCACGACGTCACCTTTGCGGACGGCCGTGCCGGGTTTGACGGCCTGGTCGACGAGGCCGCTTGCCGGCGTATAAATGGAGCGGTAGTCGCCAACGTTGCACGAAAAGATCGAGGTTTCAGGGGGAGCCACGGGGCCTGGCAGGATGCCGTAGAAGCGGAGGGCGTTGGCGATGCGCCCCGCGTCCAGAATTCCCTCGGCGAGCGAAAAGGCGTTCATCGAGCCAAGTTCAACGGTGAAGCCGTCCACGAGACGTCCGATCTCGGGGCGGCCGGTCCGGGTGAAGGCGTTTGCCAGGTCCTGCCAGGGGACGAAGGCGGCCTCGTCGAGGGCGCCGCCGAACTTGTGTGGGACTTCCAGGACAAAGGGGATCTGGAACGCGCGTGCGGCGTCGTGGGCGCCCTCGGGGATGTAAAGGTAGCGAGGGGCGCGGTCACCGGTGTGGAGGTCCAAGACGAGGTCGGCCTCGATGGCCATTTGCTGGATGGCAAGGGCAAACTCCAGCCGGAAATCGGTTCCCCACGTGACGGCTTCTTCGCGCGCGGCGGTCAGTGCGGCGCGCAGGGCTTCGTGAAAGGCCGGCTTGATTTCCGCGACCGGCCTTGCCGCATGAGAGGCGGCAAAAGCACTCACGTCCACGTAGCAGGCTTCGTTGCTGCCGCGGGAGGGCCCCGTCAAGTAAAGGTAGCCGCGATTGAAGTTCATGCCGGTCTGGAAGTCGTAGACGCCGGCCACGTAATCTCCGAAGACCTGGTTTTCGGAGACGGGATTGACGCGGGGCACGAGAACGAGGCTCCCGAGCGGTTCTGTTTCCGAAAGCAAGTCGAAAAGGGCAAGGACCGCCGCATTCCCCTGCAGTTCGGCTCCGTGGACATTCGCCTGGATGTAGGCAAGCGGTCTCTCATTCTTGCCGTGGCAGTGGAAGACCGGGATCGTTAGTTCGTGTCCGGTTGCGAGCGTTCGGACGGGGATGTCACGGCGTTCCCAGCGAGCCATTTCTCACCTCAATCACCTTTCATGAGCAACAAGTGTCCGTTCCGGGGAGCGGATCTTTGGCGCTATCATCATCCGTCTATCGAGGTTCCGGCAAGACCCGGGGCTTCGTGCGAGACGAGATGGGCAGAGCACCGGGCGCGATCCTCGCCGTGGGCGGGGCTGAAGATAAAGTGAAGAAGCGGGCGATTCTGCAGCGCTTCGTTCGGGAAGCGGGCGGACGGCACGGCCGCATCGCCGTTCTTCCCGCGGCGTCCTCGATTCCCGAGGAACGGGCCGCGTTCTACAAGGAGGTCTTCGGCCAGCTCGGGGTCCCGAACTGTTTCCACGTTCCCATCGCAACGAGGAAGGATGCCCAGCTCCTGGCGAACGCCGCGATGATTCGGGAAGCGACGGGTGTGTTTTTGACGGGCGGGGACCAAACGCGGCTCGTCTCGGTCCTCTCGGAGACACGATCGTTCGAAGCGATTCGCGAGGGACTCGTCGGGGGAGGCGTGGTGGCGGGAACTTCTGCCGGAGCCTCTGCGTTTTCGGCCACGATGATCGTGGGAGGGGAGACGGGGCTCAACATCCGGCGAGATTCCGTGAAGCTCTCCGCGGGGCTCGGGATCATCACGAGGCTGATCATCGACCAGCATTTTTCCCAGCGGGACCGTCTTGGCCGCCTCTTGACGGCCGTGGCCTCCGAGCCGGGAAAACTCGGCGTCGGAATTGATGAGGACACGGCCATCGTCTACTACGGTAATGGTCAGATTGAAGTCATCGGGTCGGGCCAAGTGTTCATTCTGGATGCCTCGAAGGCCAGCCGGAATGCCATTCACGATGCGCCCAAGACAAGGCCCTTCTCGATCTCCGAGGTGGCGCTTCATGTCTTGACGGCGGGGGACCGGTTCCACGTGGTCGAGCGGCGTCTGGTGTCAGAAATTGAGCCCGCGGCTTCCTGAGTCCTGCTGGCAGGAGATGCTTGACTTTGTACTGGGGTGGAAGGTACTATTTCTGGCCCCTTTTTGAGGACCTCGTGTCGAGGCCAGTTCGAAGCGGGTTTGTATTTTCTCGGGATGCCGGTGCGGCGACTGCTCTTTGCGAGGATCGACCTCTCCCGGCGCCCCTATCAGCGATGGGCAGCCTCGGGGGTTGCCCTCGAAACACCTAAGAATGCGGAGTCGCTGGATCTCGTGAGTACCCGAACACCTCTACCAAACATCAATGAGTTGACTCGCCGCTGGATTGTGATTGACGCCGACGGGAAGGTCCTCGGCCGTCTGGCTTCCATGGTGGCGCGGCATCTCTCCGGAAAAAACAAGCCCTATTTCACTCCGTTTTTCGACACGGGGGATTTCGTCATCATCGTCAATGCGGAGAAGGTGGCTCTGACGGGCATCAAGCTCGATTCGAAGCTCTACCGTCACCACACGGGATATCCGGGTGGGTTGAAGCAAGTGACGGCGGGACGTCTCCGCGCCACGCGGCCCGAGAAGCTGATCGAAGAGGCCGTGAAGGGGATGCTGCCGAAGACGAAACTTGGGCGGAAGATGCTCAAGAAGTTGAAGGTGTACGCAGGGCCGAGTCATCCGCATGCGGCCCAGACGCCGGTCGCGTTGCCTGCGTGACGGTATTGGAAGTTAGAGGGGGAATCTTGGCAAATCTCCAGTATCACTCAATCGGTCGCCGCAAGGAGGCCGTTGCCCGTGTGTACCTGCGCCCAGGGACGGGCACCCTGACGATCAACGACCGGTCGGTGGATCAGTACTTCCCGAATGAAGTGCTCAAGATGATCATCCGCCAGCCGCTTCAGCTCACCGAGACCGTCGAGAAGTTCGACGTGGTGGCGGTGGTGCGCGGCGGAGGGTCGGCCGGGCAGGCCGGAGCCATCCGGCATGGAATCGCCCGGTCACTGTGTCTTTTCAACACGGAACTGCGGCCGCCCTTGAAGAAGGCGGGGCTCCTGACGCGCGATTCGCGTTCGAAGGAGCGCAAGAAGTACGGACAGCGCGGCGCTCGCGCCCGGTTCCAGTTCTCGAAGCGTTGATGGTGGGGGAAGTATGAGTCAGATCACGATGAAGGAACTGCTGGAGGCGGGCGTTCATTTCGGGCACCAGACCAAGCGCTGGAACCCGAGAATGAAGAAGTACATCTTCGGCAAGAGAAACGGCATCTACATCATCGACCTCCAGAAGACGCTGAAATGCTTCCGGGACGCGGCTGCTTTCATTACCGAGGCGGCGGCTCAGGGGAAGAACATCCTGTTCGTTGGCACGAAACGCCAGGCCCAGGATGCCATCTACGAGGAAGCGAACCGTTGCGGCATGTTTTTCGTCAACAACCGCTGGCTTGGCGGGACCTTGACGAACTTCGTGACGGTGAGGAAGTCCGTGACGCGGCTCAAGGAAATCGATGGAATGCTCGCCGAGGGGTCTGGCGCGATCCTCACCAAGAAGGAGCGCATCAAGCTCGAGCGCGAGAAGACGCGTCTCGCCAAGAACCTCTCTGGCATCACCGAGATGGAGGAACTCCCGGACGTCCTTTTCGTGATCGATCCCAAGAAGGAAGCCATCGCGGTTCAGGAAGCCAGGAAGCTCGGGATTCCCGTCGTCGCTATCGTCGACACGAACTGCGACCCGGAGCCGATCACCTATGTCATTCCTGGTAACGACGACGCCATCAGGGCCATCAAGCTCTTCACTGGCAAGATCGCCGATTCCGTCCTCGAAGGCTTGCACGCCCAGGAAGAGCGCTACATTGGTAAACCCGGATCGGACGAGGCAAGCGACGAACCCATGCCAGAGAACTTCGGCGTGACCGACGCGGCGGTTGCCGACGTCGAGGCCGCCAAGGGGTCCGCGGCACTCCCGGCGTAAGTTAATTGATTTGATGACGCGGAGGCCGGCGGGGTGGTACAGGACTCCCCGCCGGCTTTTTTGCATCCGGACGTGGGGCGGAAAGCCTATTTTCTCTTCGTCTTGCGCGGCGTCCGGCATGGCCCACGGCATGCCCCGCGACGCCCGGGACAAAATTTGACTCTCGAGGAACAAAATGGAAATCACCACGGCAATGATCAAGGAACTCAGGGAGAAGACCGGAGCCGGTATTCTCGACTGCAAATCAGCTCTCGCGGAGACTCAGGGCGATATCGCCGAGGCCGAAAAGGTCTTGAGAAAGAAGGGACTCGCCGCCGCCGCGAAGAAGGCTGGCCGCACGGCCGCCGAGGGACTCATCGGATACAAGAACGATGGCAAGACCGGGCTCTTGCTGGAACTGAACAGCGAAACCGACTTCGTCGCCAAACTCGAGGATTTCGGCAAGGCGCGCCACGCCCTTGCGGGTTTCCTCTTTGACGAGGCGTCTCTCGGCGACGTTGTCGAGGGTGATGCCGCGAAAGTGCTGGCCATGAAGGCCCCAGACTCGCTTCCTTCTCTCCCGGCCGCTTCCGCCGGGACGATCGCGGATTGGTTGCAGGCCTTCACAGCCAAGACCGGTGAGAATACGCAGCTTCGAAGGTTCAGCCGGATCACGGCCGCGGACGGCGCGATGCTGACGCTTTACGTGCACCCGGGGGACAAAAACGCCGTCATCGTCGAGAGCACCGGGTGCCCCGAGTCACTCGCCAGGGACATCGCGATGCACATCGTGGCCATCATGCCGCAGTACATCTCGCGTGACGCCGTCCCCGAGAAGGTCCTGGCGGATGAGCGCGAGATCGCTCGCGCCAAGGCCGCAGCCTCCGGCAAGCCAGAGAACGTCGTCGAGAAGATGGTCGATGGCATGATTTCCAAGTGGTGCTCCGAGGTCGTTCTCCTCGACCAGCCTTTCGCCAAGGACGACACCAAGAAGGTCTTGCAAGTTCTCGCCGAGCAGGGCGGGAAGGACGCCAAGATCCTGAGGTTCGTTCGTTATCGTGTCGGAGAGGGAGTCGAAAAGAAGCAGACCGATCTGGCAGCTGACGTGGCTGCTCTGACAAAGTAGACTCTTTTGAAGTGCGAGCGCCGTTCTTTTTCGGCCGCCAAACCGAGTGCGGAAGAAATGGGCGGCGCTCTTCTTTTCAAGAGAAAGACGGTGCGCGATGAATGAAACCCCGGTCTACCGAAGGATCCTGCTCAAACTATCGGGTGAAGCTCTTCTGGGGCAGCAAGCATTTGGCATCGACCCCTCGGTCGTCGCTCGGATCGCCGATGAAGTTGGCGACGTGTGCCGCCTGGGTGTCGAGTCGGCCATCGTGATTGGCGGAGGAAACATCATCCGCGGGGTCTCGGCTGCCAGTCAGGGGATCGACCGGGTGACAGGGGACAGCATGGGCATGCTGGCGACGGTCATCAATAGCCTGGCCTTGCAGGACGCGCTGGAAAAACGCGGGTTCCCCACACGGGTGATGACGGCCTTTGAGATCAGAGCGGTCGCGGAGTTGTTCATCCGCCGCCGGGCCATCCGCCACCTGGAGAAGCGCCGCGTCGTCATCTTCGCGGGCGGGACGGGAAGCCCCTTCTTCACGACAGACTCGGCCGCCGCGCTTCGGGCAAATGAAATCAAGGCCGATGCGATCTTGAAGGCCACGAGAGTGGATGGGATCTACTCCGCTGATCCGCGCCTGGACGCCAGCGCCGAAATGCTGCAGCACGTGACGTACCAGGAGGTTCTGGAACGCCGCCTGGCTGTCATGGATGCCGCTTCCATTGCCCTTTGCCGGGAAAATAGAATCCCCATCCGGGTTTTCAACCTCCTCGTCCCCGGGAACATTCGGCGGGTGGTTCTGGGGGAAGAGACCGGAAGCGTGGTAGACGCGGGGGACTCACCCTCCTGAACGCGACCCGCCCCAAGGGAGATTATTGAGATGCCGACGATTGCGGAAATCAAGAAAGAAACCGAGCGGCGGATTATGACCTCGATCGACGCTCTGAAAACCGAATTGAAGCACCTGAGAACGGGCCGGGCTTCCATCGGCCTTCTCGAGGGCATTCACGTCGAGTATTACGGAGCCCCGACCCCGCTCAATCAAGTGGCCAACCTCTCGTCTCCGGATGCGACTCTCCTCCTCGTGCAGCCGTGGGAGCCCTCGCTCTGCCCCGTCATCGAAAAGGCCATCCGGATCAGCGACCTCGGCTTTAACCCGTCATCGGATGGCCGGGTCATCAGAATCCCGGTTCCCCCGCCAACGGAAGAGCGGAGAAAAGAGATCGTCAAGAAGGCCCACACCTTGGGGGAACACTCGAAGGTCGAGATCCGGCATCACCGCCACGAAGCCAACGACCGGATCAAGAAGGAGTGCAAGGCCTCCTCCATTTCGCAAGACGAGGAGAAGCGTTCCCTCGACGAGGTTCAGAAGCTAATCGACAAGTCGATTGCAGAAGTGGATTCCATCATCAAGGCCAAGGAATCCGACATCATGGCTCGCTGAGCCAGGCCCTCGTGTGACGCACACTCTTGCCGTCATTCCGGCCGCGGGTTTCGGAACTCGCTTCGAGGAAGGGCTTCCGAAACCCCTGGTTCGGCTGGGCGGCCAACCCCTGATTTGGCATGTGTTGGCGCGCTTCGCCGCGAGCGGCCGCGTGGAACGGGCCGTCATCGCGGCTCGGAAAGATCATCACCCCCTTTTTCGCGCGGCACTCGAAGTTAGCCCCCTGCCTTTTCATTTCGTGGAGGGAGGCCTGACTCGGCGTGATTCCGTCAGGAACGCGCTCATGGCTTCAGGGGCCTCGGGCGATGATCTCGTTTGCATTCACGACGCCGCCCGGCCGTTGATCGAACCCGCGGATATCGCGGCCACTCTCGATGCGGCCGAGGAGACAGGGGCGGCTATCGCTGGATTCATGGTGACGGACACGGTCAAACGGGTCGCCTCGGGGACCATCCTGGAGACTGTTCCGCGGCAGGACCTTTTCTCGGCCACCACTCCCCAGGTTTTTCGCGCGGCTATCCTGCTTGGGGCGTACCAGAAAGCAGGCCTTTCGGAGGTTACAGACGACGCTCAACTGGTCGAACAGGCGGGCGGACGCGTGCGCGCCGTGGTGACCTCGCGATGGAATCTGAAAATCACGTATCCGGAAGATCTCGTGATCGCGGAGGCCATCCTGGCCGAATGGAAAAAGCGGGAGGGAAAATCGTGATGCGCATCGGGCACGGGTACGACATCCACATGCTGGTGCCCCAGCGGCCCTGCATTCTCTCGGGCGTCGAGTTCCCCTGCGAAGCCGGTCCAGAAGGGCATTCCGATGGCGACGTCGTGCTTCACGCGTTGTGTGATGCCCTCCTGGGGGCCATCGCGGGCGGGGATCTGGGTTTGCTTTTTGGAACGGCCGAGCCTGAGTTCAAGAACGCCCCTTCGCGGGTTTTTGTGGAGCGGGTGTGCGCCCGGCTGGGCCCTCTGAAACCGGTGAACGTCGACGTGACGGTGACCGGCGCGCGTCCCAGGATCTCCGGCCGGCGGGACGAAATGCGGGCCGTCATTGCCCAACTTCTCGGGATCGACATCTCGGCGGTTTCGGTGAAGGCGTCGAGCGGGAACGGGGTGGGGGAGTGCGGGCGTGGCGAGGCGGTCGAGGCCACGGCCGTCGTGCTTCTCGAGACCGCTGCCCCATGAAGATCTATGGGTTTCACCCCGTTCGCGAGGTTTTGGAAAAGCGTCCGGGAGCCATCGAGTTCGTCGGGCTTCTCGCCGGCCGTGGGGATGCACGAATTCAGGAAATCGAGACCAAGGCCCGGGGGGCCGGAATTCCCATTCGCCGGATGTCCAGAGAGGAACTCGAAAGGCAAGCCGGAAGGGCCCACAACGGAGTGATGGCGTCCGTGGCGGAGCGCGTCTTTGACACGATCGAGCAGTGCCTGGCTGGAGAGAAGGGCACGCGGACAGTGCTTCTTCTCGATGAGGTGACGGATCCTGGCAATTTTGGAGCCATCCTGCGTTCGGCGGCGGCATTCCGGGCGGCGGTCGTCATCCCCGAACGGAATTCGGTTCCCTTGAGCGAGACGGTTGTGAAGAGTTCGGCCGGGGCTCTCGAGCGGGTCAAACTCGGCAGGGTCGTCAACGTGGCGCGGTTTCTTGACATGGCCAAGGAGAACGGTTTTTGGGTTTATGGTGCCGAGGCGGGACAAGGCTCTCTTTTCGAGACCGATCTTTCGGGAGACGTCGTTATCTGCATGGGGTCGGAAGGGGGAGGGCTGAGGCGGCTCACGCGGGAGACGTGTGACGGTCTGGTCTCGATTCCGATTTCTGAGGGGGCCGGGTCGCTCAACGTTTCCACGGCCGCGGCGGTGATGCTCTACGAGGTTGTCCGGCAAAGAAGTTCGCGTAGCGATCATCACTTGACGGACAAATGAGGAACTGATATAACCCGCCTTCGCGCCTTTCCGGGTAGCGGTGTCGCAAAACACGAGATCCGGAGATGGTGGCGGGGAGCGCTGGCGTAGCTCAACTGGCAGAGCAGCTGATTTGTAATCAGCAGGTTGCGGGTTCAAGTCCCATCGCCAGCTCCAGTTGAACAAGGGACAGAAGGCCGGGTCCCAAAAGGACTCGAGTTTCAGGGAGTCGCGGAAAAGGGTAGATGGCCGAGTGGTTAATGGCAGCAGACTGTAAATCTGCCGCGCTGACGCGCTACGGGGGTTCGAATCCCTCTCTGCCCACCAGCTCCGCGTTTTACGGGTTCTCCGGACATGGTCAAGCCGGAGAGAAAACGGGCGAGGGCCCACGTAGCTCAGTCGGTAGAGCACGTCCTTGGTAAGGACGGGGTCAGCAGTTCAAATCTGCTCGTGGGCTCCATGAGCCATTCTCGCAAGAAGGTTCGGTGGAAAGAGAAGGGCGGGAGTAACTCAGGGGTAGAGTCACAGCCTTCCAAGCTGTTGGTCGCGGGTTCAAATCCCGTCTCCCGCTCCAGAATCCGGAGAATTAAATGCCGAGGGAACTAATTAGTTTGATTTGCGGGTCGTGCAAGCGAAAGAACTACACGACGACGAAGAACAAGAAGGCCCACCAGGAAAAACTGGAGGTTGCCAAGTTCTGCAGGGCGTGCCGCAAGCACACACCGCACAAAGAAGGAAAAGTCTGACGGCGTAACGACACAGGGGTGTAGCTCGAATTGGTAGAGCGGCGGTCTCCAAAACCGTAGGTTCGGGGTTCGAATCCCCGCACCCCTGCCATTTTCGGTCCGAGGGCCGAAAAAGCGCCTGAAACGTGTAACAGGTGGCTCCCAGAGCGAGCCGAGGATGCTTCCGATGCCGGAAATGAAAATTGGCCAGAAGTTCACCGAGTTCAAGGCATTCATGGGAGATGTCAAGAAAGAGTCGGCGAAAGTCTCCTGGCCTGGAAAAGAAGAAGTGAGCGGCACCACCGTGGTTGTGATTGTCTACACGGCGATCGTGGGGACCTTCCTGTTCCTCGTCGATGCCGCGGTGACGCCTCTTGTGAACAAGCTGTTCGAGGCATTTGGCGGCTGAGTCACCGGCCCCCCGAGAGATCGAAAGGCGCGTGAACGGGATGGAGAGAGAGACGACGGTGAGCGAGCAGCCGATTTCGGCGCCCGGCGAAGCGCCGGTCATGAATTGGTACATTCTCCATACCTACTCGGGCTTCGAGGACCAAGTCGAGCGCGAGTTGAGAAACCGCATCAAGGCTCTCGGCAAGGAAGCGGCTTTCGGTGAGATCAAGGTGCCGAAAGAGACCGTCGTCGAGATGAAGTCCGGGAAGAAGCGCCAGGTTGAGCGCAAGTTCTTCCCGGGTTATGTGCTCGTTCAGATGGTGATGACCGACGAGACGTGGCACTTGGTTCGCCAGACCTCGAAGGTCACCGGTTTTGTGGGAGGGTCGACGAAGGCCCCCGTTCCCCTGACTCAGGAAGAGGTGGACTCGATTCTCCACCACACGGCCGAGTCGAAGGAAAAACCGAAGCCGAAGTACGTGTACGAGCGCGGGGAGCAGGTCCGGATAACGGATGGCCCCTTCAAGGAATTCAGTGGCGAAGTGGAAGATGTCAACCTCGAGCGGTCCACGCTCCGGGTTCGGGTAACGATCTTTGGCCGGCCGACTCCCGTCGAGCTGGAGTTCGCGCAGGTTCAAAAAGTTTAAGAAAGATCCCGTTGGCTGGCCTCCGCGCCGAGGCGGAAAAGCTGGCAGGTTGACGATGATCGAGTGAGAGAGTATGGCGAAGAAAGTCGTAGCAAACGTCAAGCTGCAGATTGAAGCGGCGAAGGCGACACCAGCGCCGCCCGTCGGTACCGCCCTTGGCCCCCAGGGCGTCAACATCATGGACTTCTGCAAGTCCTTCAACTCCAGAACGGCCAAGGATGCCGGGCTCATCATCCCGGTGATCGTTACGGTTTATTCGGACCGCTCCTACACGTTCATCACGAAGACCCCTCCGGCTTCGGTCCTGCTCAAGAAAGCGGCCAAGCTCGAGAAGGGGTCTGGCGTGCCCAACAAGAACCGTGTCGGAAAGGTCACGAAGCAGCAGGTTGAGGAAATCGCCAAGCTGAAGCTTCCCGACCTGAACACAGTGGACATCGCGTCTGCCATCCGCTCGGTCGAGGGGACCGCGCGCTCGATGGGAATCGATATCGTCGGATAAGTCTCGGAGCTTTCGGGGTCTTGGGCGCTCTGCCTCTCGAAGAGCGGTGCTCGTTGGTGCCCGGAATTGCCGCCGGGGCTTCTCGCCAATTAGCCGTTTGACAGGCCCTTGACACGAGAAGACGGGGAAAAACAATGAAGCAGGGTAAGAAATTCCGGGCAGCAGCGGCCAAGGTGGACCGCGCCAAGCTCTATTCTCTGAGCGAGGCGATTGGGCTCTGCAAGTCCACTGCGTTTGCCAAGTTCAATGAAACGGTCGAGATCTCGATGCGGCTCGGCATTGACCCGAAGCAGTCGGACCAGATGGTCCGGGGCACGGTGGTTCTCCCGCATGGAACGGGGAAGTCCATCCGTGTCGCCGTGGTTGCGTCTGGCGAGAAAGTGAAGGAGGCGGAAGCCGCCGGAGCTGACATCGTCGGGGCCGATGACCTCGTCGCCCGTATTCAGGGCGGCTTCCTCGACTTCGAGGCGCTCGTCGCCACACCGGACATGATGAAGTCCCTGGGCCGGCTCGGTAAGATCTTGGGCCCTCGCGGCCTCATGCCGAACCCCAAGGCGGGCACGGTCACGTTCGATGTGGGCAAGGCGGTCAGGGATCTGAAGGCCGGTAAGATCGAGTATCGCTCTGACAAGACCGGGGTTGTCCATGCTCCCCTGGGCAAGGTCTCTTTCACGGATGCGCAACTGACAGAGAACACCGAGGCCGTGCTCTCCGCCATTCAAAAGGCGAAGCCCGCGGCCGCCAAGGGAAAGTACGTCAGAAGCATCTACCTCAGTTCAACGATGGGGCCCGGCATTCCGGTTGATCCGGCTGCCATCGAGAAGGCTTCCGGGAGAGTAGCGTGAACCGTTCACAAAAAACCGAAGCCGTTGATGTCATGTCACTGACGATCGGAAAGGCGCAACACGCCTTCTTGATCGATTACAAGGGAATCAAGGTTCCCGCCGTCACGGAACTGCGCCGCCAGATCCGGGCGGCCGGTTCGGAGTACGTGGTCGTCAAGAACACCCTCGCCCTTCGGGCGATCAAGGATGCGCCTCTTCACCACGTGGCCGAGCACTTCACCGGGATGACGGCTGTCGCCTACGCAAAGGAAGACGTCGTCTCCCTCGCCAAAGTCCTCCACACCTTTGGCAAGACAAACCCGAACGTCAAGGTCAAGGCGGCCGTCGTGGAGGGCCGTCCCGTGCCAGCCACAGCGCTCGAGACCATCGCCTCGATGCCGTCCCGTCAGGAACTCGTCGGGAAGTTGCTGGGTTTGATGCAGTCGCCTGTCAGGCGTCTCGTCACCGTTCTCTCCGCGCCCCAGCGCGGGATCGCCGCGACCATCAAGGCCATCGCCGACAAAAAGGGCGAAAGCCCGGCGGCCTGATGCCCGTTTGGCCGAACGCAACAACACTTCTTCGATTATCAGGGTCTCAACCCATCGTCCCGCGACACTTTTAGGAGCAAGAGATGTCCCTTACCATCGAGCAGTTCGTCAGTGAAATCGAGAAAATGTCCGTCCTGGAACTCAACAACCTCGTGAAGGCTCTCGAGGAGAAGTTCGGCGTGTCGGCCGCCATGATGGCTGCCCCCGCCGCCGCTGCCGGCGCTCCGGCCGCCGCCGCCGCGCCCGTGGAAGAACAGACGGAGTTCAACGTTGTCCTCAAGGAAGCTGGCACCAACAAGATCAACGTCATCAAGGCGGTTCGCGAAGTCAATTCCTCCCTCGGTCTCAAGGAAGCCAAGGACCTCGTCGAGAATCTCGGCACGATCAAGGAAGCTGTTTCCAAGGATGAGGCCGCGACGATCAAGAAGAAGTTCGAGGACGTCGGAGCCAAGGTCGAGATCAAGTAATATCGCTTGCCATTCCCTCACCGTCCGGTCCGCCACCGATGCCTGGATCTCTTGGATCCATGTTCCCCTTCGCCCAGTGCTGAACTGGGCGCGAGGGGAGGGCTCTGGCGGTCCGGGCATTTCCGTTTTTCCTGACCCCTTTGGAATCCGGCTGATTGGAGCGCAGACGCAATGACGGATCGGATGCTCGCCCCCGGACAAGATCCTCGCCACGATTTTGGCAAGATCGCAAGCTTCCTTCCCCTCCCCAACCTCATCGACGTTCAACGTAAGTCTTATGAGGAATTTCTTCAAATGGACCTCCTTCCCGAGGAACGGGAAGAGGTCGGTCTGGAAGCGGTTTTCCGCAGTGTCTTTCCCTTCAAGGATTTCAGGGAAACCTGTGAACTCGAATTCGTTTCCTTCAGAATCGGTGAGTGGAAGTCCAGAAGCGGACGCCTCGAAGGTCTCCGCCACCTGCGTTTCCGTTGCGAAAGCTGCGGCATCACTGTTCGTGTCAAAGACTCGCGCGCGCACATCGTCGAGTGCAACAAGTGCGGCCACCCAAACAAGAGCCGCGTCACGATTGACGAGGTTTGCGGAACCCCCGTTAGCCTGCAACTTCCCTATACCGTCGCGGAGTGCCAGGAACGGGGTCTGACCTATTCGGTGCCCCTCCGTGTGACGTTCCGTCTCCGGGTTTTCGACAAGGAAAATGCCCCCACCGGCCGCGGCGCGCCGAAGGAACTCCCCATCCGGGACATCAAGGAAGAAGAGGTCTATTTCGGCGAGATCCCGCTGATGACCGAGAACGGCACGTTCATCATCAATGGAACCGAACGTGTCATCGTGTCGCAGCTCCACCGCTCTCCCGGCGTCTTCTTCACCAAGGAACCACCGCACACCCTAATCGGGAAGATCATTCCCTACCGCGGATCCTGGGTCGAATTCGAAATCGACGCCAAGGGCCTTTTTGGTGTTCGCATCGATCGAAAGCGCAAGTTTCACGGCACCGTCTTCTTGAGAGCCCTCGGGCTCGAGACCGACGAAGAGATCCTGAAGCACTTCTACACGCCCGTGCCCCTTAAACTCACTGAGGGCGGCTACAAACTCAAGATCGCTCCCGAGGTTCTCACCAAGCAAGAGCTGCGGCAGAAGTATATCCGCGTCCACAAGCGGGATGAGTGGCGGGTTCTCTCCGAGATCGCGCTCACGGAGGAGGAACTCGAGTCCTTGCGCCGCGGAGAGACCACGGAACGGACGATTGAACCAGCGTCTCTGGGCCGGGCGCTTTTCATCGCTGACGTCGTCGACCTGCACTCCGGCGAAGTTTTGTTCGAGGCCGGAGCCGAAGTCCCCAGCGACCTCTCCGAGCAACTCCTCGAGCGTCCCCAGCACACGGATATCGAGGTTTTCTTCCCAGAATGGGAACCTGCCGGAGAAACCCTGATCGCAACTCTCAGGAAAGACCCGGTCAAGACGAAGCGCGAGGCCCTTCTCGAAATCTACAAACGGATGCGCCCCGGCGACCCGCCTACGGACGAAAGCGCCAAGAACCTCTTCCACGGAATGTTCTTCGACCCGAAGAAGTACGACTTCTCACGCGTGGGCCGTTTCAAATTCAACATCCGGATGGGTTTTGCCAAAGATCTGCGGCTCGACCAGAAGACCCTCACCTCCGATGACTTCCTTGCAGTCATCGGGACGCTCCTGAAACTCCGCCGGGAAATCGGCAGGGTCGATGACATCGACAACCTGGGAAACCGCCGCGTGCGCTGCGTGGGTGAACTTCTCGAGAACCAGTTCCGCGTCGGACTCGTCCGGATGGAGCGCGCGATTCGCGAAAAGATGTCGGTTCATCAGGACATCGATTCGGCCATGCCGCGTGACCTCATCAACTCCAAGCCCGTCATCGCGGCCATCAAGGAGTTCTTTGGTTCCTCCCAGCTTTCGCAGTTCATGGACCAAACGAACCCCCTGTCCGAGGTCACGCACAAGCGGCGCCTCTCGGCTCTCGGGCCGGGCGGCCTCTCGAGGGAGCGCGCCGGGTTCGAAGTCCGCGACGTTCATGCGACTCACTACGGCCGCATCTGCCCCATCGAGACTCCTGAAGGTCCCAACATCGGACTCATTTCGTCCCTCTCGTGTTTCGCCCGGATCTCGGAGTTCGGTTTTATCGAATCCCCTTACCGTAAGGTTCGCGATGGTCAAGTTCTCGATCATTTCGACGTCGTGACCGTCGGGGGGTCGGGCTGGCGCAAGGGAACGATCGTGGAAAAAATTGAACTCGAGGAGATGAATCGCCGGCTGGAAGCCGAGAGGAAACCCCTCGCGGTCGGAAAAGCCTCGGCCTTCTACCTCCCGGCGTGGGAAGAGGAAAACTACGTCATCGCCCAGGCGAACGCCGAAGTCGACGAGAAGGGCTTCTTCAAGCAAGACCGCATCGTTGCCCGGCACAGTGGCGAGTTCATTAGCGTGGACAAGGGCAGAGTCGAATTCATGGACGTCTCGCCCAAGCAACTGGTCTCCGTGGCCGCGGCGCTCATCCCGTTCCTCGAGCATGACGACGCAAACCGAGCCCTCATGGGTTCGAACATGCAGCGCCAGTCGGTGCCTCTTCTGCGCACGGAACCTCCGTTCGTGGGGACCGGACTCGAGAGCGTCGTTGCTCGTGACTCGGGTGCTGTTGTCGTGTGTAAGCGGGGCGGACTGGTCGACACGGTCGACGCGCGCCGCATCATCGTGGTTTATGAGGGTGTCGATGCGGAAGGCCGTCCAGAGTTCGGCGCGGATATCTATCCGCTCTTGAAGTTCCGCCGCTCTAACCAGAACACCTGCATCAACCAGAAACCGATTGTCCGGGAAGGCCAGCGCGTCGTGGAAGGGCAAGTTCTTGCAGATGGTCCTTGCACGTCTCAGGGAGAGCTGGCGCTCGGCCGCAACGTGCTCGTGGCCTTCATGCCATGGCGCGGGTACAACTTCGAGGATGCCATCCTGATCTCCGAGAAAATGGTGAAGGAGGACTACTACACCTCCATTCACATCGAAGAGTTCGAACTCGAGGCGCGTGAGACGAAGCTCGGGGCTGAAGAAATCACGAAGGACATTCCAAACGTGTCCGAGCACGCCCTGAGGGACCTCGACGAGTCGGGCATCATCCGGATTGGCGCCTACGTAAAGCCGGGCGACATCCTGGTCGGCAAGGTCACGCCGAAGGGCGAGACGCAGCTCACCCCGGAGGAAAAGCTCCTCCGGGCGATCTTTGGCGAGAAGGCCGGGGACGTTCGTGATGCCTCTCTCAAGTGCCCCCCGGGCATCGAGGGTGTCGTCGTCGACGTGAAGATCTTCGCGCGTAAGGACGACGAAAAACAGAAGGATCTGCGTGCCAAGAAGATCCTCGACGAGGAAGTGGGCCGCATCAACAAGAACGCCGAGGACGAGATCCGTATCATCAGGACGGCCGCCAAGGAGAAGATCGAGCAACTGCTCGAGGGGCGGACTGTTCTCGACGATGTCGTGGACGGCCAGGGGAACGTGATCGTCAAGGAGGGTACCAAGCTCGCCCCCGAGATGATCGTTCAATTGACACCCCGCATGCTCAAGACGCTCAGGCTGCGTGATGAAGAGATCCGGGATGCCGTAAGACTGACACTTCAGCGGGCCGACTCCCAGGTGGACGTCATCAAGCGTGTCTCCCAGGAGCGGATGCAGCTCCTGGCAAAGGGCGACGAACTGGCTCCTGGCGTGAACAAGACTGTCAAGGTCTTCATTGCCATGAAAAGAAAGCTCCAGGTCGGCGACAAGATGGCGGGACGCCACGGGAACAAGGGCGTCATCAGCCGGATTCTGCCCGAGGAAGATATGCCTTATCTTCCCAATGGCAAGCCGGTCGAGATCGTGCTGAACCCGCTCGGCGTTCCCTCTCGAATGAACGTTGGCCAGATCCTCGAGACACACCTTGGCTGGGCCGCGCAGGCCCTCGGGATGCGGATCGCCACCCCCGTTTTTGACGGGGCCGCCGAGTCGGAAATCCGCGAACTTCTGGACAAGTCCGCGCTGCCCGGGAACGGCAAGACCGTCCTTTATGACGGCATGACGGGCGACCCCTTCGAGCAGAAGGTTACGGTCGGGTATATCTACATGCTGAAACTGTCGCACCTCGTCGACGACAAGATTCACGCCCGCTCGATCGGGCCGTACTCGCTCATCACGCAGCAGCCGCTCGGCGGCAAGGCTCAGTTCGGCGGACAGCGGTTTGGAGAGATGGAAGTTTGGGCCCTGGAGGCTTACGGCGCGGCCTACACCTTGCAAGAGCTCCTGACTGTGAAATCAGATGACGTCGAGGGGCGCTCGAAGGTTTATGAAGCCATTGTCAAGGGAGACGTGCCCGACGAACCCGGCTTGCCCGAGTCGTTCAACGTCCTCGTACGTGAACTCCAGTCGCTCTGCCTCGATGTAGAGCTGTTGAAGGCCTGAAAAAGACGGAGGAATCATGGAACTCTACGGAACCTCCTTCAGCCCGGGAGCCCCGATCCGTTCGACGGGCCCGCGAGATTTCAACGCGATCAAGATTTCTCTGGCGAGCCCCGAGAAGATCCGGTCGTGGTCGTTTGGCGAGGTGACGAAGCCAGAGACGATCAACTACCGGACCTTCAAGCCGGAACGGGACGGGCTTTTCTGCGCCAAAATCTTCGGTCCCATCACCGACTGGGAGTGCCTCTGCGGCAAGTTCAAGCGGATGAAACACCGTGGTGTCGTCTGCGACAAATGCGGTGTCGAGGTCACGAAGTCCAAGGTTCGCCGGGAGCGGATGGGTCACATCGAGCTGGCCGCTCCCGTCTCGCACGTCTGGTTTTTCAAGGGCCTGCCGAGCCGCATCGGGCACCTTCTCGACCTCACTCTGCGTGATCTCGAGAAAATCCTGTACTTCGAGTCTTACGTCGTTGTCGATCCGGGTTCGCTCTTTGACACCGACGAGAAGCTGAAGGAAAAGGACCTGATCGACGAGGCTCGTTACCGCGATCTGCGGGCCAAGTACGGTCCCGATGAGTTCGTTGCCAAGATGGGCGCCGAGGCGATTCAGGAACTTCTGCAGCGCGTCAATATCGACGACCTGGCCGGCGAACTCCGCATGATCATGAAGACCGAGACGTCAACGCTCAAGAAGCTGAAGGCCGCCAAGCGCTTGAAGGTCGTTGACGCGTTCCGCCGTTCGGGGCACCGGCCGGAGTGGATGATTCTGAACGTCATTCCTGTCATTCCGCCGGAACTCCGTCCCCTCGTTCCCCTCGACGGCGGCCGGTTTGCCACGTCTGACCTCAACGATCTCTACCGCCGGGTCATCAACCGGAACAACAGGCTGCGCAAGCTGCTCGAACTTCGGGCGCCCGAGGTCATCGTGCGCAACGAAAAGCGGATGCTGCAGGAAGCGGTTGACGCCCTCTTCGACAACGGCCGCCGCGGCCGGGTTCTGAAGGGCACCAACAACCGCCCGCTCAAGTCGCTCTCGGACACACTCAAGGGGAAGACGGGCCGCTTCCGCCAGAACCTGCTCGGAAAGCGCGTGGACTACTCGGGCCGGTCGGTCATCGTGGTTGGACCCGAACTGAAGCTGAATCAGTGCGGTCTGCCGAAGAAGATGGCTCTCGAGCTGTTCAAGCCTTTTATCTACCACCGGCTCGAGCAAAAAGGGATCACGACGACGATCAAGGCCTCCAAGGAACTGGTCGAGCAGGCCCCAAACGAAGTCTGGGACGCCCTGGAGGAGGTCATCAAGGAGCACCCGGTTCTCCTGAACCGGGCTCCGACGCTTCACCGGCTGGGGATCCAGGCTTTTGAACCGACCCTCATCGAGGGAAAGGCCATCAAGATCCACCCGCTCGTTTGCGCGGCTTTCAACGCTGACTTCGACGGTGACCAGATGGCGGTTCACGTGCCGCTTTCACCAAAGGCGCAGGTCGAGGCCCAGGTCCTCATGCTCTCCGCCAAGAACATCCTGTCTCCGGCGCACGGAAAGCCCCTTTCGGTGCCGTCTCAGGACCTCGTGCTCGGTCTCTACTATCTGACCCGGCGCAAGGAGAATTGCAAGGGCGAAGGGAAGCGGTTCGCGGACTTTGACGAAGTCGCACTCGCCTACGAGGCTGGCGAGGTGGAGACGCACACACCGATTTCCGTGCGCTACACGGGCCAGATTCTCGAACTCGAGGTCAATTCGCTCAACGACCAGGACGTCATGCACACCGAGCCCATCGATTGCGCAAGTCAGCGGATCGAGACGACGGTGGGCCGTGTGCTGCTCGCGCGTCACCTCCCGAAGGACATTCCCTTCTTGAACGGCACTCTGAAGAAGAAGGGCCTTCAGGATCTCATCAACTACTGTTTTGTCCACATGGGGATCGAACGCACGGTCGAGATTCTCGACATCATCAAGGAATTGGGCTTTGCGGTCGCCACGCGCGCCGGGATTTCGATCGGGGTGGACGACATGCTCATCCCGAAGCGCAAGCGGGATCTCGTCGAGAAGGCTTTCTCGCTGGTTCGTGAAGTGGATGAGCAGCGGCAGCAGGGCGCGATCACCGACGGCGAGCGCCACAACAAGATCATCGACATCTGGCACAAGGCTACCGAGGACGTCTCGAGCGAGATGTTCAAGGAGATGAAGAACCGGGATGGCAAGGCGAGCCTTGATATTCCGCGCGTCGAAAGCGAGGAAGAAGAAGCCTTGCGCGACGTTCGTGAAGACAAGGTCTCGCTCTTTTTCAACCCGATTCACATGATGGCGGACTCTGGCGCCCGTGGATCAAAGGAGCAGGTTCGCCAGCTGGCCGGAATGCGCGGTCCCATGTCAAAGCCCTCGGGCGAAGTCATGGAACAGCCCATCATTTCGAACTTCCGGGAAGGCCTGACCGTTCTCGAGTACTTCATTTCAACGCACGGAGCCCGTAAGGGTTTGGCGGATACGGCCTTGAAGACGGCGGACTCCGGGTACCTCACTCGCCGTCTCGTGGATGTGGCCCAGGACGTCATCATCAACGAAGAGGACTGCCAGACAATCGACGGCATCATCGTCACGGACATCAAGGAGGGCGGAGAGATTCTCGAGCCGCTCCGCGACCGTATCGTGGGCCGTATCGCCCAGGACGACATTTACGATCCAGTGACCGACGAAACCATCGTCCAGGCAAACGACACGATCAGCGAGGAACTCGCCGGAAAAGTCCAGGAGGCGGGTATCGAGAGAGTTCGAATCCGCTCCGTGCTCACCTGTGAGACGAAGCGCGGCGTGTGCCGGTTCTGCTACGGGCGCAACCTTGCCACCGGCAGTCTGGTCGACATTGGGGAAGCCGTTGGCGTCATCGCGGCACAGTCCATCGGGGAACCGGGGACGCAGTTGACGATGCGGACCTTCCACTATGGGGGAACGGCTCGCGTCTCGGAAGCCGCGCAGCACAAGGCGAAGAACCCTGGAACCGTCAGGTTGCTCAACCTGGTCACGGTCAGAAAGAAGACCGCCGACAAGGTCGTCGAGGTCGTTGTCAACCGGAACAGCAAGCTCGTCATTCAGGACGCCAAGGGGAAAGAGAAAGAACGCTATTCACTGGCGTACGGCTCCGAACTCAAGGTTGCCGCGGGGGACGAAGTTAAGCCTGGCCAGGTTCTCGTGGTCTGGGACCCGTTTGCGTCACCCATCCTCTCTGAAACTGACGGGTACGTCAGGTACAAGGACATCATCGAGGGTGAGAACCTTCGCGAGGAGACCGACCGGGTCACGGGTCTCGCCCAGAAGATCGTCGTGGAAACGACGGGAACGACCGAGAAGCGGTCGCCGATGCTGATTGTCGAGTCTGATGGTCAGGAGCGCCGCTACCCACTGCCGATTCCGTCGCACCTGATGGTTGCCGAGGGCGATCACATTAACGCCGGCGACGTTCTGGCCAAGAAGCCCGTCGAGAAAAAGAGAACACGCGACATCGTGGGCGGCTTGCCGCGGGTCGTTGAGTTGTTTGAAGCACGGCGCCCGAAAGATGCCGCCACCATTACAGAGGTCAACGGCATTGTCCGGCATGCCGGCACTGTCAAGGGGCAGCAGAAGGTCGTCGTCGAGGCCGAGGACGGACAGAAGCGCGAGTACATGATCCCGCGCGGGGTGCACGTTCTCGTTCCAGATGGCGAGCACGTCGAGGTCGGTGATCCGCTGACGGAAGGAGATCCCTCTCCTCACGACATTTTGAGTGTCAAGGGAGAAAAAGAACTCCAGCGCTTCCTGGTCGACAAGATTCAGGAGGTCTACCGGTCACAGGGTGTCGCGATCAACGACAAGCACATCGAGGTCATCGTGCGGCAGATGATGCGCAGCATGAAGATCGAGGAAGTCGGGGATACAGACTTTTTGGTGGACGAGCAGGTCGACCGGTTCCGGTTCCTCGAGGAGAACGACCGGATCCTGGCCGCCGGGGGCATGCCGGCAAGCGGCAGGCCGCTTCTGCTCGGTATCACGAAGGCCTCCCTCTCGACGGATTCCTTCATCTCCGCGGCGTCCTTCCAGGAGACAACGCGTGTTCTGACGGAAGCCTCGATTTCGGGGAAGACCGACTATCTGCGCGGCCTCAAGGAAAATGTCATCGTGGGCCGCCTGATTCCGGCCGGAACGGGCATGGATTACTATCGCAACATCGTCCTCGAGCGTGAGGAAATTCCTGTCATGCAAGAGGATAGCGAAGAACTGGAATTCGACGAAGACATCCCGATTGCCGCGGCGGAGCAGGAAGACGAGTCGTAGGCTCCCGTTCCCGGCGTTTCAATTTCAGGCCCCCTCTTTGGCGAAAGAGGGGGTTTTTCGTTCCCCACTGAGAGGACTTCAGTCATGCCAACGCCTGCATTCCAAGATCTTTATCCAGACGGCTGGAGCCACTGCTACGGCTGCGGCCGGCTCAACGGACAGGGCTATCAAATCAAGAGTTACTGGGACGGCGAGGAGACCGTTTGCCGCGTCACCCCAGGCGAGCACCACATTGCGATTCCGGGATTTGTGTACGGGGGATACATCGCCTCGGTGATCGACTGTCACTCGACCGGGAGCGCCGCGGCCGCTGCCCACAAGGCAAACGGGGGGGATCCCGCTACCGGACCTTATCCGCGATTTGTGACGGGAACGCTGAAAGTCGAGTACCTTGCTCCGACACCCCTGGGAGTGTCTCTTGAACTGCGTTCCCAAATACTCGAAGTGAAAGGCCGCAAGGTGACGGTAGCGACAGTCCTGACGGCTGAAGGGAAGGCCTGTGCCCGGGGAGAGGCGGTCTTGCTGCAGGTCCGCGGAACGCCTGGACAGGGGGACTAGAGAAAAAAGAAAAAGGGCCGGAGAAGTGGGGAACCTCTCCGGCCTTTCTGTTTGGTACTTGGGTCTTCGCTCTAGAGCTTGAACGGGATAGGAACCGCAATCCAGGTCTTGACCTTGTTGCCTTCCTTGATAGGCGGGGTCCACTCCCACTGCCTGATCGCCTCGACACAGGCCTCGGCAAGGCCAACCTTGGGCTGAGTGTCGCGGACGATCTCGATCTTGGCGGGTTTGCCATTCTCGTCAACGAGGACACGAAGAAGAACCGTACCCGAAACCTTCTTTTGCCGTGCCATCGATGTGGCCTGGGGCAGGACCATTCGCACGCTCTGCGGCGGCTCATCGACTTGGGCGACATCGACGATGTCACCCTGCTTGATCTTGGGGACAACGGCGTTGGCTGCCTTCCGGGCGGCTTCCTGGAGCTGACGGGCATCGTCGGCCTCCTTGGCGAGCCGGTCGGCTTCTTCCTTGTCTGCTCTGTCTCGCGCGGCCTTCGCAGCTTCCTCGGCTTGTTTCACCCTCTTGGCGGCATCTTCCGCCTTGGCGAGTTCCACGGCACGTTTCTTTGCGGAATCATCCTGCTCTTTCTTGATCATGTCCTGCATCTTCTTGACCTCTTCGTCGAGGATCTTTTGAAGTGCAGCCTGGAAGGCAGGATCTTCGCGTCCGATGACAACAGGAGTGGGAGGCGGCCCCTGCGTGGGGCGAACCGTGGGAGCCGCGGCGACGGGGGTTGGCGGGGCCACGGGTTTGGGTTCTTCCTTTTTCCCGAAAATGAAATAGCCGGCGACGGCACCCGCGACGAGGAGGCCACCGATGATGGGGACGAGTGGGGGACCCTTCTTCTCTGTCTCCTCGGTGCCGAATGACGGAACAGGTGTTGGGGGGGCTTGTGGCTGGCTGGCGGCCAGCCGCTCCCGCTCCGCCTTCTCCTCGGCCTGGATAATGGCTTTCAGGTCAAGCTTCTGCTCGTTGGCGAGTTCCTTGCGTTCCTCATCGATTTGCCGGTCGAAAGTCTGGTGCATGAAGAACGCGAGGTTGAATGTCGACGGTGCGTACGGGCCCGAATACAGAAGTTTGCCCAGGGCTTTCTTGTAGGCGGTGATATCAAACTCGCGTTGTTTGATGTCGCGGGCCAAGCCTCTGGCAAGGAGCTTGATGATGTCATCGGGCACCGGGTTGCCATTGACGGCCAGAGTTGCTCCGGGAAGAGCATCCTCGCAGCGGGCCGGTTCGATCGGTTTTCCGGTCAAGCACTCGAAGATGATGGCCGCGGTGGAGTAGACGTCTCCCGAAGTCGATGGTTTGCCGGAGTCGATGACTTCCGGGGCGAGATAAGCACCGAACTGGCGGGCCGCTTTCGGATTGTGCATGGACGGGAGAAGCCCGGGTCCGAGGCCGGCACCGAAAACGCGAGTGTCTCCATCATTGGAAACGGTGATGAAAGGAGGGATGAGGAAGCCGTGCGGGGCCCCCGTCTCTCTCGCGTAAGCCTTGAAAGCCTCGAGGGCGATCAAGATCTTCTCGCCAATCAAGAGGGCGTGCTCGATAGGCAGGGCCACTCCCTCCGCGCGCGGACCCTTGAAAAGGCGGTCAAGGGTCATTCCTGGAACGTAGTTGATGGCGGCGAAAGGAATGTCGTCAACGATCCCGAGGACTGTTCCCTTGGCCACCGCCTGGCCTCGCACTTCCTCGAGGTAGTCGACCGCGGTCTCCATGGCCGGAAGGAGAGCATTGCGGTCGATGGCTTCCCCTTCGAACGAGCGCACCAGCGAGAAGCCAGGCGCTCCTGAAGCCGCCCCCTCATCTTGAAGGGACGCGGCCCGGTAAGTGTCACCGAGCGTGTCGTAACCGAGAGACCTCGTTAGAACATATGGGCCGTACACACGCGGGAGGTTCCGATTCGCCGACATTTTTACTCCGCAAAAAAAGGTTGCTCCAAGGCGTTGGGAGTTTAGCGCAGCACCCGAGATTGGTGATACATATCAAGTCAGTTCGCGATTTCCACGGGCGGGGGAGGTGTCTCTTCAGCCTCGGGCACAAGCTTCGCCTCGCGGGCGGCGCGCTGAAACTCGCGGTAAGCCGCCACGTTTCGCTGCTGGGCCGCGTAGTCCTCGGCAAACATGTGCGTCCCGTCGCCCTTGGCCACGAAATAGAGGTGAGGGGTCCGGGCCGGGTTTACGGCAGCATTCAATGACGCCATTCCGGGATTGCAAATGGGGCCCGGCGGGAGTCCAGGAAAAACGTATGTGTTGTAGATCTCGCTGGTTGTGAGGTCAGACCGGGAAAGCCAACCCCTCCACTTGCCGAGCCGTTTCAGGGCATAGATCGTGGTGGGGTCGCACTGCAGTAGCATGCCCTTTTTGAGGCGGTTGTGAAAGACCCCCGAGATGACCGGGCGCTCCGTTTCCAGGGAGGTTTCTTCCTCGATGAGGGAGGCCAGGGTGACGGCTTCGAGAACACTGAGGCTGACCTTCTGTGCTTGTTTCTTGAACGTCTCTCCGGAGCGGTGCACGAACTGGGTTGTCATCATCGAAACGATGTCGCGCGCTGTCATTGAGCGGGTCACGACGTAAGTCTCTGGAAACAGGAAGCCCTCCATGGTGGGGGCCTCTGGTGGAATGGACGGGAACTCGCCGGGCCGCTCGAAAAGGGCCTTGAACTCGGTGGCCGAACCGAATCCCTGGCTCGAAAAGACGGTAAAGATCTCCGCGGCCGTGATGCCTTCCGGGATCGTGAGCCGGTACGTCACGACGTCTCCGGCCGCGATCGTCAAAACGACCTGTTCCGCGGAACGGGGACCCCGGAACCTGTACTCGCCGGCCTTGAGGGTCTTCCCCCTGTGGAAAACACGGAGCGCGATATACCCGATCCGGGCATCGCGGATGATGCCGCCCTTCTCCAGGGCTTGAAGGATCGACATCGTCGAGGACCGTGGAGGAATTCTGACGATGACCGATTCGTCCGGGTAGCCCTTGTACGGTGTTTTTACGAAGAAGACGATCATGGCGGAACCAACAACGGCACCGAGACCAATCGCCAGGAGCGTCCAGAGCGAAACGTGAGTGAGGTGTTGTCTCCTCAACGCCCGTCCCCCACGTTCTGCCCGGGCAAGACGGACGCGAGAAAGTCCTCCAAGATCAAGGCAGCGGCCAGGGAGTCGCGATCCGCGCGAGGAGAGTGCTGGAGATCTCCACGCAGACGGGAAGTGGCCTCGGCGGTGGTGAATCGTTCATCCTGCATGTGAACAGGCAGCCCCGTTCCCTCGTGGAGCCTTCGCGCGAAGTTGCGGGCCCTGCGGGCCGTGGGGCCCTCGGACCCATCTTCTTTCAGCGGCAGGCCGGTGACAAAAGCAGTGACGTCCCTTTCGCGGGCAAGCGCGGAGATGTCGGAAATGGCTTGATGGTCGCTTTTTCGCAGAATCGTGCCGATGGGGAGGATGACATGGCCTGTTTCGTCAGAGACAGCCAACCCAACTCTCTTTTCACCAAAGTCCACCGCGAGAACTCGCACTTGCGAGAGGATAGAGTCGCTCTCGTCTTGAAGCAAACCCCCAGGAGAGAAGAGCTGAAGGTAGAATCACGGGGTTTGCGGGCTGGACGCTTCGTGCCCACGTCTTTTTATTGGAGAGCAAAAACATGAGCGATGTCCTCTTTCTTTCGGCCGTAAGAACCCCGATCGGCTGTTTTCTTGGATCTCTCTCTTCGCTGACCGCTCCGCAACTGGGAGCCGGGGTGATAAAGGCAGCCCTCGAGCGGAGCGATGTCCCGGGGCACAGGGTCGAGCAAGTCTATTTTGGGAACGTGCTTCAGGCTGGTATCGGACAGGCCCCGGCGCGCCAGGCCCTGATCGCCGCTGGACTGCCCAAGTCAACCGGAGCCGTGACGGTTCATAAAGTCTGCGGTTCTGGAATGAGAGCCATCATGGATGCCGCGAATGCCATCCGGACAGGTGAAATCTCGATGGCGATCGCGGGGGGCATGGAGTCGATGTCGAACGCCCCCTACCTGCTGGCCAAGGGCCGCCAGGGGCTCCGGATGGGGCACTCCCAGCTCACGGACTCGATGATTCACGACGGGCTGTGGGACCCCTACAAGGGCATCCACATGGGTAACTGCGCGGAGATGTGTGCCGCTAAGTATGTGTTCACCCGCGAGGCCCAGGATGCGTTCGCGTTCGAGAGTTACCAGCGGGCCCGCCGGGCCAACGAGTCGGGCGACTTCAAGGCAGAGATGGCGCCTGTTTCCGTGGAGGGAAAAAAGGGGACGGTTCTGATCGACCGTGACGAGGAGCCTTTCGCGACGCCCGAGGAGAAGCTCCAGAAGATGGGGTCTTTAAAGCCCGCCTTCCAGAAGGACGGCACGGTGACCGCGGCGAACGCGTCAAAGATCAATGACGGCGCGGCTGCCGTTGTTCTGGCCAGCGAGACCGTGGCGGCCGAGTTGAATGCTAAGCCAGTGGCGCGCCTCATCGCTCAGGCCTCGCACGCGCAGGAACCGGAGTGGTTCACAACGGCGCCTGTTCTCGCGGCTCAGAAAGCGCTCGACAAGGCCGGGATGCCGGTTTCGCAGATCGACCTTTTCGAGGTCAACGAGGCCTTCTCGGTGGTTGCGATGGCATTCATGAAAGATATGGAGATTGATCCCAACCGCGTGAACGTCAACGGTGGCGCGGTGGCCCTCGGGCACCCGATCGGAGCGTCCGGCGCGCGTATCGTGGCGACTTTGATCCACGCTCTTCGGACGCGCAGGAAACGTTACGGCCTGGCGACGATCTGCATCGGGGGCGGGGAAGGAACAGCTCTCGTTCTGGAAGCTCTTTGATTCCCTGAAAGAAAAAGCGAGAGGAAGCGGAATGATCGACAAAGTGATCAAGGCCCCGTCCCCCCGGGATGCGGCGGCCCGTGCAGTGGCCGACATCCCAAGGGGAGCCACCCTCATCGTCGGGGGGTTCGGCCTGTGCGGCATACCCGAGAATCTAATCTGGGCACTTTCAGAAAGAGACGTGGATCAACTGACCTGCGTCTCGAACAACTGCGGGGTGGACGACTGGGGTCTCGGCGTTCTCCTTGGAAAGAAGAAGATCCGGAAGATGCTTTCTTCGTATGTCGGCGAAAACGCGGAGTTTGAGCGTCAGTACCTCTCTGGGGAACTCGAGTTGGAGTTCTGCCCCCAGGGAACTCTGGCCGAGCGGATGCGTGCGGGCGGGGCGGGGATCGCCGGCTTTTTCACGCCTGCCGGCGCCGGAACAGTTGTGGCGGATGGCAAAGAAACCCGCGTCTTTGACGGCCGGGAGTACGTTCTCGAGCGCGGCCTCGTGGGTGACTTTTCTCTCATCGCCGCCTGGAAGGCGGATCGCCTCGGCAACCTGGTTTATCGGAAGTCGGCGCGTAATTTCAACCCCATGGCGGCCACGGCCGGAAAAATCACGATTGTCGAGGTCGAGGAACTGGTGGAAGTCGGGCAGCTAGATCCGGATCACATTCACACTCCGGGGATCTTCGTTCACCGGATCGTCGTGGCTCCGCGCGAGAAGCGCATTGAGCGGCGCACCGTCAGGAGGGGATGATGCCGAAGCTGGACCGTGACGGGATCGTCAAGCGGGCCGCCCGGGAATTCCGGAACGGCATGTACGTCAACCTGGGAATCGGAATGCCGACTCTCGCCGCCAATTACATCCCGGAGGGGATGGAAGTCATCCTGCAGTCGGAAAACGGGATCCTGGGACTCGGCCCTTACCCCCTTCCCGAGGAACTGGACGCCGACCTCATCAATGCTGGCAAGGAGACGGTGAGTGTCATCCCAGGAGCGTCGTATTTCTCGTCCGCCGACTCGTTCGGGATGATCCGTGGGGGACACATCGATCTCTGCATCCTGGGCGCCATGCAGGTGGATGAGGAGGGATCGATCGCCAACTGGATGATTCCCGGGAAACTCGTGAAGGGCATGGGCGGGGCGATGGACCTCGTCGCCGCCGCCAAGCGCATCGTGGTGACGATGGAGCACGTGGCGCGAAACGGCGAGAAGAAGATTCTGAAGCGCTGCCGGTTGCCACTCACGGGGAAGAGCTGTATCCACCGGATCATCACCGACATGGCCGTCATCGATGTGCGGCGCCATGGCGGCGGACTCGTTCTCGTTGAGCGGGCACCGGGGATCTCGGTCGAGGAAATCGTGAACGCCACCGAGGCGACGCTCGAAGTCCTCGCCGATGTCCCCGAAATGGCGGTTTGACTCTGAGGCTAAAAGGTACGCCGGAAAAGCCACGCGCTTCAACAGGGTCTCTGATCACGGTTCTTTTCGTGACAGGGGCCCTGTCGTTTCTTTTCCCGTCGCGTGGACTTGCACAGTCTTCGTTCGAGAGCGATCCGTTCAGCAGCCGGTTCCGGGAGCGGGCGACTTTCGAACTCCCCAAGTTCCGGCTTCCTGAGAAGGGAACGGCTGTCAGGATCGAGGTCCCAGACGGGGAGGGGGGCCGGATGTCGTTGATTTCCGAGAACGTGGGGGAGGCCGTGGCGCCGGAGGGAGGCGCCGTTCTCGTGGAGTACCAGGACATCAAGCTGAGAGCCAAGAAGATCCGGGTGGACTATTCCGCAAAGACGGTTTTCGCCGAGGGAGATGTGGTCCTCGAGCAGGGGAAGAGCCGCATCACGGGGAGCGTTCTTGACTTTGACCTCCAGACCAAGACTGGGATTCTGCAAACGGGGACGGTTGACCTGGAGGGAGGCTTCCACCTTACGAGCGGCCTGCTAGCAAAGGTGGGGCCTCAGACGTACACCGTCTCCAACGGGACCGTGACGGCGTGCGAGGGAGAGAACCCGGCATGGGAGTTCCGGTTCAAGAGCGGCCGCATCCGCCTCGAAGAGTATGCCCGAATGAAGGGCGTCGTGTACCGGATGGGAGGGGTCCCGCTGCTGTACACGCCCTACATCGTCTGGCCAGCCATGCGGGAGCGGGCGTCGGGGTTCATGATTCCAGCCATCGGCTACAGCAGCGATCGCGGCGGGTTCCTGGGACTCTCGTACTTCTGGGCTATGAGCCGCAGTACAGACACGACATTCCTGGCCGAGTTGTACACGAAGAAGTTTACGGGTCTCGGGATGGAACTTCGGGCGCGTCCCTCGGGGGGCACCCAGTTCGAGGGGAACTTCTTCCTCGTGAGGGACTGGGACGAAGCGACTTGGGGCTGGAAGACGCGGGGACGGCTTGTCTCGGACGATCTGGCCCCGGGGCTGCGCGGCGTTGCCAGCTGGCTCAACTTCTCCGATCTCGACTTCTTCCAGGCCTATGAACGTGACTTTGCCCTGGCTTCGACCAGGTCAATCAAGATGGACGGCTTCTTGACGTACAGCCGGGATCCCTATTCGTTAAACCTCCGGCTGGACCGGGAAAAAGCACTCTTTGGTTCCGGCGATGTCGTTCTTTCAAGGCAGCCGGTTCTGGAAGCCCGGATGAGGCCAACTCCGCTTCTGGGGCAAACGGTGCTTCTCGAAGCCGAGGGACAGGCCGGATTCCTGAACCAAGACCGTGGACCGGATCAGCCCCAAGGTACGTACGACCGGCTCGACTTGTATCCACGTGTTTCGATCCCCCTTTCCTTTGTGCCCTGGCTTTCGATTCAAGCTGATGCAGGGGGGCGGTTCACCACGTACGGGAAATCCCTCTCGGCTGATAAGAAGACCCTCGTGGGGGACCGGTATTCGCGTGTTGTCGGAACAGCGGGCGTTTCTCTGGCAGGCCCGTCCTTCGCGAAGATCTTCGAGACAAAGCTCGGGCCGTACACGCGGATGAAGCACATCCTCGAGCCGCGGCTCGACTACGCCTATGCCTCGGACCCGTCCGACGCCGAAAGAACTCCGCAATTTGACCAGGTCGATTTCTTGAGGTCGCTCCATACCCTCAAGTACGCGCTTGTGCAGAGGCTCCTGGCCAAACAGGAAAAGGGTTCCGCGACGGAAGTAGCCTCGCTCGAGATAGCGCAGACACACTACTTCGAGTCTCTTTACGCGGATGGGGCCGCGCCGCCAGGAACAGATCCCAAGAAGTCTCCGGTGGAGACGACACTCAGAGTGAACGCCACGAACAAAGTCAGTTTTGATGCACGGGCGTCCTACGAGACAAAGGCGCGGCAGATTACATCAGCCAGTGTCTCGGCCAACTTGAATTTTGGAGAGCGGAACGCGATGTTGTCGCTCTACCAGAACCGTCCAGTCGGAAGCCCGTCGTCGGCGCAGGTCCGGCTCCTCGGAGGGCTTCCAGTCATCCCAAAGCGGCTGCGGCTGGACGTTCAGGGGAATTACGACCTCTCGGAATCAAAACTCTTGGAGCTGAGAACTCTCCTGACACTGCAGACGTCCTGTTACAAGATTCTCTTTGAGTACCGGGATCTCAGGATGGGGGCTGTTCCCTCGCGAGATTTCCGGATCGGTCTCAGTTTGAAGAACATAGGGAGTTTCCTTGATTTCCCCGTTTCCATGCCGTGAGAGGCGTGAGCTTTCTTTGTTAGGAAGGTCACGCCAATTGACACTACGGTCCGAGTGACGATGACCTGTCTGACTCCTGACGGAGAAAACCCAAGAGTGAACACGGCAAGATGCCTGCAAATGGTCTCTGCCGTGATGAGTTGCCTCATCCTGGCCCTGCCCCTGAATGGGGAGCCGGGTGCGTCGTGCAAGGAGCCCGTACCGCTTTCGAGTGAGCTTTCGGGTTCGATGAGCCCATTCCTGTCGACGGAAGAATCCTCTGCCGAAGCCGAAACTGGAATGGTGTTTTTCTGTTCGCAGAAGACGAGTGTCCCGGCGTTTCGAGTGATCTGGTTCTCGTTTACGCCAGAAGAGACGGATTCCTACCGGTTCGATACCTCTGGTTCGCAGAGACTAGATGGCGGGGGAGAACTCGATACGGTTGTCGGGGTGTTCTCGGGGGAGTGTCCCGAGATGAGTCCCCTGGCAAATGCTTGCAACGACAACGTGCCAGGAAGTCTCAGCGCTTCGGTGACGGTCCCGTTGATGGGCGGGACAACATACCTCATCGCCGTGGGCACGAATGGTTCCATCAATCCACTTGATGGCGGGGTTGTTCCGGGCCCGGCCGGGCAGATTGCTCTCTCCGTGCGCCGCGTCGCTCTGGCGTATCCGTATGAGTACCTGGTTCCGGCGGCGGTGAAGCTGCCCGGATCGAAGAGCGACCTTTTCCTCACCAACCTCGACTCGGCGGATGGCGTTTTCAAGATTCAATTTCTCGGGCATGGGAATCCAGGGGACGAGACGCCCCCCTCGAGCCAGCCGGAGTCTCGCGCCATGGCAATCGCGGGGCTCGGATCAAAGGAGTTTAGCGACGTTCTGGGCATGCCAGGGCTGTTTGGGCTGTCAGACACGTTCGGCTCCCTCCTGATTCGATCGACCCGCCGGCTTTCGGTTGGGGTTCTCAATCAGTTTCCCGGCGCCGGCGCGGGCTCTGTCGGGCATTTCGGTCAGGCCGTGGATGTTTCGACCGGGCTTTTGACGATGCTGGAGTCTGGGAGAATAACGGGCGTGCGGGATGACGGGGCGTTCCAGACTGGGATCGCGGTCTTTAACCGGTCGAGCAGTTCCTGTAGAACGTCCCTGCAACTGCGAAACAGTGCCGGAGCCGTTTTCGAAGGCGGGGAATCCGAGGTCCTGCTTCCTCCCAACACGCTGGTCTACAGGCTCTTGAGGGATGTATTCAAGGTGGCGGTTCCCGTCAGGAGCGCTTCTCTCTCGGTGACGCTGCCCCGTTCTGAGAACGGATGCGCGATTGGCGCGGCGACGATCGTGTCGGACGTGCTTTCCGGCGACTCTTACGGGGTCCCGCTGAGAAAGTAGGGCGCTGCGAAAGGAGCGCGCATCCGCCTTCCGAAGCGCCATCTGTTCTCGGCCAGCCATGCTTCGGTGAACTCTCGCCTTCCGGCAATCCAACTTTCGCTGAGCTGTTTCATCGTGCGTGATGGAGGTGTGAGGGGCTGGAGGGAGCCAGCTCGCTCCTCAACGGCGCGGACGTCCGAAAGCAGAAGGCCCGGTTTGGGCGAATCGGGCCGCTCCTGGCCCATTTGGTAAAGGAGCAAGCGGTATCTTGCCTGGATGTCGTCCCAGGCCTCTGCCCGGGAGGATGCAAGGCGGCCGATCCCCACCTGCGCACGGCTTGAGCCGGCCACGGCTTCACCATATCCGGAAAAGCGGTAATTGGCGGGGTCCGGAACGAGTCCCGCGCGCACCGGATTGAGATCAATATAGAGACCCATTACCATAAGCGTGCTTTCCTCGCCCTCCACGATCACGCTCTTGAAGCGTTCTTCCCACAGAGTGCCTTTTCGAGCGTGGCGCCTGTTGTAGAAAGAACTGAAACGCTGCTTGAGTGACTTCATGAAGTTGCTGAGATTGAACATCCTGCTAACGAAACGATCGAGAAGGCGGGCGCTCGTGTGTTCGAGCCCGGACCCGGGAAGACCCTCGACGGAGAATTCTTTTGTAATCAGGGGGTTTGGGGAATAGAGGGCCGACACACGTTCCGCGATTTCGGTTTCCGTCAAGGGTGACGGTTCTGGCACCTCCACGAGAAGGTGGAAGTGGTTCGACATGATGCAATAGGTCAAGACGCGCACTCCGTAGAACTGCTCACAGGCCCGCAGGATCTCGAGAAACTTCGTCTTTTCGGTCTCGCCCATCACAAAACGCCGGTCCACAACCCGCGAAATGCAATGGAAGTACCCCTGTTGGGAGCCAGCTACTGGAAACGCCCGTCGAGTGCGCATGCCTGCTTTTTTACCACAGATTTAGTTGCCTGTCCCTGATTCTTTCCTTCTCGCAAGAAGGTTGGTAACATCTGGCCGCGTGAAAGGTCTCATCTTGTCCGGCGGTAAGGGCACGCGACTTCGGCCCCTCACCCACACATCGGCCAAACAGCTCGTACCTGTCGCCAATAAGCCTGTTCTGTTTTACGGAATCGAGTCTCTAGTCTCGGCGGGAATTCGAGAGATCGGCATCGTGGTGGGGGATACCAAGGCCGAGATCGAATCCGCCGTCGGCGACGGCTCCCGATTCGGCGCGTCTGTCACCTACATCCAGCAGGATGCTCCTCGCGGGCTAGCTCACGCTGTGCTGATCTCCGAGGGGTTTCTGCGAGGATCGCGGTTCGTCATGTACCTCGGAGATAACCTCTTGCAGCGGGGAATCACGGAACTCGTGCAAGAGTACGAGCGCCTCGGCGTCGATTGCGAGATCCTCTTGACCCGTGTTCCCAACCCATCCTCTTTTGGGGTTGCCGAACTGGACGCATCTGGTCACGTCATCCAACTCGTTGAAAAGCCGAAGGAGCCCCGGTCGGACCTCGCGCTTGTCGGAGTTTACCTCTTCAACGACACTGTCTTCGACGCCGTCAAGGCGATCCGCCCCTCCGCACGCGGTGAGCTCGAGATTACGGACGCCATCCAGTGGCTCGTCGACCACAACCAGAGTGTGAAGGCCCACCTTGTTTCTGGCTGGTGGAAGGATACGGGGAAGGCCGAGGACATGCTGGAGGCGAACCGCACCGTGCTCGATGCCGCGGAGCCTACTGGGATACCGTTCATGGACGATGCGAGCCGTGTGGAAGGTAAAGTCGTCTTCGAGGGTGGATCAGGTTCCGTTACCCTCATCGACTCGATCGTTCGCGGTCCAGCAATCATCGGACCCGGTACCCGAATCGAGCAGTCATTCGTCGGCCCGTACACGGCCATCGCCGCTGGATGCCGCCTCCAGGGAATCGAAATCGAGAACTCCATTGTCTGGGAGGGCTCGACCCTGGAAAGTATCCCGCTTCGTATCTCAGACTCCCTCATTGGACGCGGAGTGACGATCCGGCGGCAGCCCAACGTCAAGCCAAGGGCCCACCGGTTCCTGGTTGGAGATAATTCCGACATCGGGATCGGTGAGTAAAAGGCCGGCGTGGATTTCGCCCCTAGCAAAGGAAACTCCATGAAAAAAGTTCTTGTGACCGGTGGAGCCGGGTTCATCGGCTCCTGCTTTGCCCGCCGTCTCCGCCGTGAACAGCCAGAGGTTGAAATCGCCGTCCTCGACCTCTTGACCTACGCCGGAAATCTCGCAAACCTCAAGATGTTTGAGGGTGACCCGAGGTTTCGCTTCATCAGGGGCGATATCGCGGATCCTGTTGCCGTTGCAGACGCGATGGCCGGCTGCGATACCGTACTCAATTTCGCCGCCGAGACCCATGTGGACCGTTCTCTCCTTTCCGCCGGACACTTCTTCGATACCGACGTCAAGGGTGTGTTCGTTCTCCTTGAAGAGGCCAGGCGCACTGGTATCAAGAGATTCATTCAGATCTCGACTGACGAGGTCTACGGGCAAATTCTCTCGGGGGAGTTCACCGAAAACGACGCCCTCAACCCCAGGAATCCTTACTCGGCGGCCAAGTGCGGGGGCGACCGGCTCGCCTACTCGTTCTGGGCTTCGTACGGGACCCCCGTCATCGTGACTCGGGCTTCGAACAACTATGGGCCGTACCACTACCCCGAGAAGGTCATCCCTCTCTTCATCACAAACGCCATCGATGACAAGCCCCTTCCTCTCTACGGAGACGGAAAAAACGTGCGCGACTGGCTTCACGTTGAGGATCACGCAGCCGCCCTGCTCTTCCTCCTTGAACACGGTACCCCGGGAGAGACCTACAACATCGGGGGTGGGAACGAGATTGAGAACGCCGATCTCACGCGGCGAATTCTCTCTCTTCTTAAAAAACCCGAGTCGTTGATTCGATGGGTGACGGATCGCCCCGGACACGATCGCCGATACGCCCTTTGCACAAAAAAGCTCCGCTCGCTCGGCTGGGAACCCAAGTACGTTTTTGAAGATGGACTCGAGGAAACCGTGTCCTGGTACCTTGAAAACGAGTGGTGGTGGCGCCCCATAAAAGAAGGTGATTCCCAGTACAAGGCCTGGTACGAAAAGAACTACGCTGACCGCCTCAAGGGCGCCGTCACGGGAGTCTGAGGTCCGCCGCATGCGAGCGGTCATTCTCGGGGCTTCCGGCATGCTGGGCCGCGCCCTCCAGCGGGAATTTCCCGCGGCGCGGCCCCTCACGCTCGATGATCTAGACATCCGTGACACTCCCGCTCTGTCGCTAGTCATCCGTTCGGGCGTGGACCTCGTGCTCAATGCGGCGGCTGATACGCGGGTGGATCTGGCGGAAACGGACGATGGTCACCTCACGACAAACGATGTCGCGGTAGGTGTGCTGGCCCGTCTCTGCCAGGAAGTCAATGCCTGCCTCGTACACGTCTCCACGGATTACATCTTTGGTGGAGACGCCACGAGGCCTTACCTCGAGGATGATCCGGTCAATCCCATCAATGCTTACGGCCGGGGCAAACTCGCGGGGGAAGAAAAGGTCCGAGAGAGTGGCGTCAGAGCACTCATCGTTCGTACTTCCTGGGTCTTTGGCGCCGGGGGGGTCAACTTCCCGGATACGATCCTCAATCTCGCGGAAGGGGGCCGCAAGACCCTGCGCGTCGTGACCGATCAGGTGGGCCGGCCTACCTACGCCGTGGACTTGGCCCGGGCCATCCGCATCCTGCTGGAAAAGAACGTGATGGGGACTGTTCACTTCGCCAACTCCGGCGCCGTGGGATGGTTCGATCTGGCCGCCGAAACGCTTCAACGCGCCGGATTCAGAGACGTCTCCATAGAGGCGTGCCTGGCCTCGGAATTTCCCCGGCCCGCCCGGCGGCCGGGTTATTCCGTTCTCGACACCTCACGGTATGAGGCGCTCACGGGAACCTGCCCCCGTCCTTACACGCTCGCCCTTGACGACTACCTCGCCGAACGGAAGCGCTCTATGGCCCCGGGACCCTCGTGACATCTCTGCGAACCGAACTGGAGCGCAAGGCCCTTCACATTTCGATGGGGGGCTTCGCCTTGGCACTCGCGAACCTGACCTGGCCCCAGGCTGCTCTTTGCGCTCTCACGGCATTCGCCTTCAATCTCCTCGTTCTGCCAAGGATCGCCGGAAGACGTTTTCTCCGGTCCAGGGACATCGACCGGGGTTTTCCCGCCGGCATCCTGATTTACCCCCTGACGGTTCTTTGCCTCATTCTCATCTTCCGGCAGAACTTGGCTCTCGCCGCCGCTGGTTGGGGCTTCCTGGCGGCCGGAGATGGCACGGCCACCCTTGCCGGACGGACCCTCGGTGGACCTCGTCTCCCGTGGAATTCCGAAAAATCCTGGGCAGGGTTTCTTGCCTACGTGGTTCTTGGAGGGCTCACCGCCGGGCTCTTGATGGCGTTTGTGGCAGGACACACACTCTCTCCATTTGCCTGGGGCGCCGTCTTTCTGGCCGCTCTTTCGGGTGCCGCCGTTGAGAGCCTTCCATCGGAGCTGGATGACAACATCACGGCCCCTCTCATCGGAGCCGGGGTCCTCGCGTGCATCCTCTCCATTGCACCCTTCAGCACCGAGATCTCGGGAATCGCTTCGCGGCTGGCATGGGGCGTTGCCATCAACGCTGCCGTTGCCCTCTTGGCCTGGTTCATCAGGCTCGTGAGGCCTTCTGGTGTCTGGTCGGGGTTTATCGTTGGCTCCCTGATCTACGGTTTTTCGGACTTCAGAGGTTACGCCATGCTCTGGATCTTTTTCGCTGCCGGGACCCTGGCCACCCGGTTGGGCCGAAAAAGAAAAGAGGCCCTCGGAAAGGCCGAACCAGAAGGAGGACGGCGGGGCGCCGCCAACGTCTTTGCCAACGTCACCGTGCCGGCGTTCCTCCTCGTCGCTTCTGGTCTCTCAGAGGCCCCTTCCCTCTTTCAGTTGGCCGCCGTCGCGGCCTTCGCCACAGCCCTGATGGACACCATCGGGACGGAAATCGGACAGGCCGTGAAGAGCCCGACCGTGCTCCTTCCAGACTTCAAGGCCGTCCCCCCCGGAACCGACGGCGCGGTCTCGATTGCCGGAACGCTCGCTGGACTGGCCGCTGCCGCCGCCTTCGGGCTGGCTGGAGCCTTCCTCTTTGGGTTTGATGGGGCCTGCGCCATCTTCGTGACGGTCGCCGCAGCCTTTGGAGCCATGCTCGAAAGTCTCCTCGGCCGGGATGGCGCATCGTGGCGAGTCACGAATGGCCACATCCTGAACTTCTACAACACGGCTGCGGGAGCTTTTGTGCTCTCTATTATCGTTTCCATGGCCCAGTGGAGGATCCCGTGAAACTCTCAACCGCGATCGAATTGAGCCGGCCCTTCACTCTGCTGCCGCCGCTTCTCGGAATCCTCTCAGGAGCCGTGTGCGCCTTCGGGAGCGCCCATAATCCAGATCCTTCCCGCCAGGTCACCGCGGGCGTTCTCCTTGCCGTTGGCCTTGGTTCACTGTGCGCCTCGCTTCTCAACGCGGCCTCGAACGTCCTCAACCAGATTACCGATCTCGATGTTGACCGGGTCAACAAGCCGTCCCGCCCGCTCGTCACCGGAGCGGCAACCCTGGGCGACTCGTGGGTTCTGACATGGGTCCTCTACATTTTCGCGATGGTCCCGACGTGGTGGATCGTCATCCCGCCCCGGCCAGGGTTCCTTGCCCGGGCACTGGCTCCTATGAGCGAGCACGAGTGCTTCTTCCTCTTCCTGGGAGGTCTCCTGTTCACTCTTGTCTACTCACTGCCTTCTTTCGGGAGGACCAAGCGGCTCGGGATCTGGGCGAACATCACCATCGCCATTCCGCGCGGCTGCCTCCTCAAGGTAGCGGGGTGGACGATGGTGGCCTCGAGTCACTCTCTGGAACCGTGGGCGATCGGAGGAATCTTCGGCCTCTTTCTGGTAGGAGCCTCATCGACGAAGGACTTCTCGGACGTCAAGGGCGATCGGGCCGGAGGCTGCATGACCCTGCCCATTCTTTATGGGAACAAGAAGGCCGTGAAAATCATCTCACCCTTCTTTGTCCTGCCCTGGCTGGTCTTGATCGGCCTCGTTTTTGTCCCCGACCCCGCGGCGCCAGCGAGCCGCTTGTTAACAGGTAACCCGGTTCTTCTCGTCATTCTTGGGGTCGTCCTGTCTCTGTGGGGTGTCTACACCGTTCGGCTCTTGATGAAGAACCCGGATGAACTGTCCTCAACGGAGAACCACCCTTCCTGGCGCCACATGTATTTGATGATGATGGCGGCTCAGGTGGGGTTCGCCCTGGCGTACGTTTTCTGAGAGGAGTGCTAGGATCCCGCCGTGAGTTCCGAAAGCTGGACCCGCGGACCTTCGCCGGATGTCCCCGCGCTCACCATACGGTGGGAAGGCCTCGTCATTGTTCTGGACGCTGTCACGCTGAATGCCGTCGTGAGGAGAGCCACCCGCTCGATTCCGGAGATCAGGCAAATCCTGATTGAGCCCGAGAGCGGGCGCCTCAACGTCACGGCGCGTGTTCGAAAGGGGATCTCCGTCCCTCTCCGGCTCCACATGACATCCTTGCGGCTCAAGGATGGCTTCCTTGGTTTCTACCTGGAAGAGGCCCGGGCCTTCAAGTTCTTGAGGTTTCCGAAGTGGATCTTGCGCCGGGTCGTGGAGAAGCTCCCGGAAGGCATGGCCTTCTACTACCCGGAAGACCGGGTTTTCGTCTTGAATCTCTCGTCACTTCTTCCCGCCGATTTGACTCTTCATATTCGGGAAGTTGTTTGTGAGAACGGGGAGATGCGCTTCATCTTTGGCCCCAGCCAGTACCGGTTGAACAATTTCTTCGCGGACATCGAGTCGGATCCCTTCGAACTCGATTGACCGGCCGGGGCTACTCGATCCAGACCCTGACGCGTCCTTCCGGAGACTCGACTTTCAAGACTTCCCCCCGGTTGACCCTGGGTAGCTCCGTGAGAAGTGTGTCCATATCAAAGGGTTCATCCTGCGTCGCAAGGTTCTCCAAAAGTGAAGCCGGGAACTGGATCGTCACTTTTTCCGGGCTCTGATCTTCACCTTCGGGTTTTTCGCTGACGGAAAAGGTGACCGTGCCCTGGTTTCTTGTGAACTCCATCCGTGTCCCGTCGATTTCCTTCACGACGGCCGATCCTTCTGGTGTTTCGGAGAGTTCCTTCCAGAGTTTCTTCACTTCTTCAGCCTCGAGGCTCTGACGGAAATGGGTTTCCATCTCTTGCCGGAGTCTGCCGGCGGCTGCCATCTTGAGCCCCCCGCGGAAAAGGGCGTAAGGCATGGAAAACGAGAGGTGCTCCCGGTGCCGGGGATGGACCTCATCCCCCTCCTCGACCTCCATCCTCAGAAACCTCGGCGTGTCTGGTGTTCCTCTCACGTGACCCGCGACAAAGAAACCATAAATCATCAGGAAGATGACAAAGGAAAAGACGGCGTTGACGATGGACCGGGTTTCTTTCATGGCGGTCTCCGTCAATGAAAACGAAACCGGCAGAGAAAAGTTCCCTCGCGGTTATCTCAAAAAACCGATCAACGCAGTCGGGGCGGCTTCTCCTCTGAGAAGACCTGGCACGCTGACGTCCTCGTCGATGTCCGGCCAATGGATGCCCTCCCCGTCGCCCATGATCTGCAGGTTCAGGCGGGATTGAGGCGGGGCATCGTAGAGTCTTGGAAACCAGGTGAGAGGAACAGAGAGACTTCTCCCGTCCGCGAGGTAAATCACGAGTTCATCGGCTGTGAAGAGGACTTCGGCGGCTCTCGGGTTACCGACGAGCGGCAAAGTACTCAAACCAGGCCGGGAGAAAAAACCGCTGATTGTCGAGGACGAGTTCACGTATCTTGCTCAGCTCCGCAGCCAGGAACCGGGTCGACCAGGCAGGCTGAACGGGTTCCAGCCAGAACTTGGCGAGCCGGTTTTCGCGCTGCACATAAACGTGGGGCGGTTCAGAGCCCTCGTTGCTAAAGAAGAAGAACCGGTAAGGTTCGATCCGCTTAAGGGTCGGCATGGCTTCTCCGAGACCTTAATATGGCCGAGCCTCTGGTGTCCAGATGGAACTTGAGAACCAGATGCCCTCAGCTTTTCAGAATGACGGCGTTGGGTGAACCGGGGGTTTCGCCTTCGGACGCCATGACGACGCAGTTCTTCCCCCGCATTTTGGCCGCATAGAGAGCGGCGTCGGCCCGCTTCAACAACTCGTTCTTTTGGTCCGCCGGGCTTTTTCGCGAGATGCAGTGCCTCCGGTAGGAAGCGACACCAATCGATATCGTCACGACGCGTGTCAGAGAAAGAGCCGGCTCATCTGGCCCGAGCGCCATGGGAAGAAAGACCCACTGCTCGACCGCGCGCCTGATCCGCTCTGCAATCTCTATCCCCCGTGCAAGGTCCGTATCAAAGAGCACGACGGTGAACTCGTCGCCTCCGTAGCGGCAGGCGAGCGAGGATGTTTCCGCGAGGTTGCGCTGCAACACGTAAGCGAACTCACGGAGAACTTGGCTCCCCGCAAGGTGCCCGTGCTCGTCGTTGACAGATTTCAGGTGGTCGCAATCCATGAAAAGCAGGACCGCATCACCGTCCGGCGTCTGCGAGAGCCGGTTGATTTCTTGCTGAAGACGTTTGTGAAAATAGCGGTCGTTGTAAAGCGCCGTCAAGGAATCACGCCGCGCCACTTCCCGTGCCCGGCGTTCGTCCAGAAGGTTTTGCAGGGCCAGGGAGAGCGTGTCGCCAAAAAGCTCCATGAGCCGCTCGTCGCGGGCGGTGAAACCGTTGCACTCACGCCGGTTGAGCAGGATCAGCGCGCCACAAACGTGATTCTCGATGACAACGGGGACCGCCAGGGCGTTCTGCACCGGCTCGTCCAGCTGATGATCGATCGGGCGTGAAAGCGCGCGGGCGCCAGCCATTTCGTTCACCGAGGTCCGCTCTCCTCGCGCGTAGACGAATCCAGCCAATCCGTCCACGGGTCTCACTTTCTTTCCGAGTATCTCCTCGCCCGAAAGTCCCGCGGTCGCGATGACGACGAGTTCATTTCTGGACCGGTCGTCTTCCTTGGCCTTGGGGTCGTCCACTAGCAAAACGCACGCCCCGGCCGGCACGAAATCCAGCGCACGCCTGACGAGGGTGAACAGGAATCTCTCCGGAGACGTCCCGCTCGTTTCATCCATCAGGCGGTGCCGCTCCAAGTAGCGTCCCAGCAACTTGGGCGAGAGAACTCTGGTTTCGATCACGGAACCGGATCTTAACGTCACTTCAGTCTCGCCGATACACGCAGCGCACGCTGTCTCGTCTCCTCGACCTTCTCCGCATACTCACCGAGCTGAGGAGCGAAACGAAGGAACTCCAGATCCGCGAACAGGATGCGGACCTCCTCTCGCAACTCCTCCTCGGCTCCGGCCGCTTCCATGGCTTCCAGGATGGCGCCGGGCTGTGCCACGTCACTGATGGCGAACTTCCTGGCGAGCTGCACACGCACAGCCCGGTCAAACCGGCTCGCGGCCCTCTCCTTCGTTTCGCCAGGCTCTGCCTGCAAGCTGGGGTTCCGGTCAGACTGGTTCTTGCGGTGTCTGTGTACCGCGAAGACGGCCCCTCCGGCTCCCAGAAGAAAAACCGGTGAGGCAATCAGCAGCCAGAGCGGGATGGTTACCGTTTTGTTTTCGAGGTCGATCTGGGCCACGGGAGTGCTTTTCGGATTCGCGCGGCCGCCAGTTCCCGCCGCCTGTGCAAGAGGGGGAGCCTTGGCTGGCATTTCCGTTGCCGCTGTGGTTTCGGCCGCCGACGCTTCGGCCGCCGACGCTTCGGCCGCCGACGCTTCGGCCGCCGACGCTTCGGCCGCCGAAGTCACGGGCGTCGGGGATGTCTGATGCCCTGGTGCCGATGCTACCGTCCCGCTCGCCTCCGAGACGGTGACGGTATGGGGCAAAGACGTCCTCTCCACGATCTTCCTGACCGCAGGATCAAAAACCGCGACCGAAACCGGCGGGATGGTCAACTCTCCCGGTGAGCCGGGGACCACCACGTACTCCCATTCGGAGGCTGCCATGGTCCGCCCGTTCGCCCTGGAATTCGTCGACTTGGGTGTTGGCGGATAAACCTGGGCATTTGCAATCTCGAGCCGGGGAGCCTCGGTGGCTGTCCGGAGGTTGCCCGATCCGGTGATCTTCACTTTCACCGTGATGGCTTCTCCAACCGCAACCTTTTTCCGGTCCACCGTGGAACCTATGCTGAAGTTCCCCACGGGTCCCCTGAAGTTTGGGTTGCCAGGGATCGGCAGGATCTTGACTTCCAGAGGTTTCGTGGACCGCTCCACGATTTGGGGTCTCATGAAGGAGAAGGGATCGACGAACGGATCTCCAGGCAACCGGACAGCGAGTTTCACCGTGGCCGGCGGAATCGTGAAGGTCCCCGCCGAGAGCCCGGAAATGGCCTTTTTCAGAAGGGTGAAGCGGGTGACGGTTCGGCCCTCATAGACGTCTTGCCTTCCCTGGGGCCGTTCGGGTCTCTCCAGATCCTCGGCCCAGAACCCGGGGAACTTGGGCGGCTCGACGAAGTCGAGTCCCGAAATGTCGGCCTGGGTGATGAGTTCGTAATGCAAGACGATCTCTTCGCCCGCATAGGCGGACGTTCTGTCCGCCGTGACGATGTATGAGACGAGGGCGTCCCGCTGGCGGGTTGCCGTGCGCTGGATCCCCCGCGGCTCGGCCCACCGAAACGGACTCGGAAAAGGGTCCTCGTCCTCTTCTGTCCCGCCAGGTTGCCGGGGGCGAGCGCCGGGCGCGCCACCGGGGCCGGGTCCGAGATTCCGCGCCGGGCCAACCTCAAGCGCGTACGGGTGGCCCTTGAGTGTGCGGTCCCCGACGCTCCACGAGGTTTCCCCGATCTCAGCCGGACCTTGCTTCTGGGGCCGCAGGCGATAGGTCACGCTCATGGAGCGGCGAACCTCGAGATTGATGAATTCCACCCGGTTGGAAGTCGCAGGCCCCCAGACGATATCGAGGTTTTTCAGGGGAAGTGTTCCCTGCAAACGAACCGCCCCGAGACCGCCTCCCGAGAAGGTGTAGGTCAATTCAATCAGTTCATCCGCCGCCGGCCGAGGTTGACTCACGAAAACCTCGAGCCGGGTCTCTTCCCCTTGCCCAAGAGCGGGACTCATCACTAATGGAAGAACTACAAAGAGAAAAACAGCGGAGAATTTCTTGGGGTTTCTCATCGCAGTGTTCCTCACCAGTCGCGAGCGACGCGCTTTTCCTTGCGCCGCTCGGCCATCTGCCGTTTTTGCTCCTCGCGGTCGGCGTTGGCAATCGCGGACAAGAGCTGATCCGCCTTGTCCTTGGTCATCCCCGCCTTCTGTTGAAACTGCTTCTCCTCCTCCTCTTTCTTCTGCTTCTCCTTGTCTTGCTTGGACTGCGGAGTCGGAGTCGGAGTCGGAGTCGGCTGCTCTTTCTTCTGCTGTTGCTGCTGTTTCTTTTCCTGCTCCTGCTGCTTCTTTTTTTCCTCGGCAGCCTTCAGAAGCGACAACTCGTAGTTCCACGAAGCATCGGAGGCGCCCGGAGAAAGCTTCAGGGATTCCCGGTAAGCCTGGGCCGCCTCGTCATACTTGCCGGCCTTGAAGAGGATGTTCCCCTGGTTATAAGCCGCGAGGTTGGCGACGTCTCTCTTTCCAGAGTTGCGGGCTTGCTGGAGGTTGGCGAGAGCTTCTTCGCCGGCCTTTCCCGCTGCGGAATAGGCCGTTCCCAGGTTGTAGGCCCCGAGCGGATTTTCAGGCGCCAGGTCTTTTTGCTTCTGGAAGTGCCCGATCGCCTCGTCTGGCTGCTGTTTCTCGAGAGCCGCTACTCCCTTCTGCGCCTCTCCTCGTGCGGTCTTGAAGGGGGGCTTCGAGAGAATCCGCTGCCAGAGAGACTGTGGCGCCGGAGCTGGCGCTGCAGCTGGGGCCGCAGCCTCGGGGGGAGGTCCGCTGGATTTTTCCGGGGGCGTCTGCCCCCGTGCTGGCAGAGCTGTGAGAAAGAGGAAAAGAACCGTCGCCGTTGCCTTTCGCCTCCAGGGGATTCGGAAGGGCGGTACACCAATCAAAAGGGCCCCCAGGGCAAGAACCGCTATCCCGAGCGGAATCTGGTAGCGCTCAATCCGGTTTGCGAGGGTCGTTTCGTCCAGTGGCCGCCTGGCTGCTTTCTCGATTTCCGCGGACAGGCCCGAAAGACCGGTCTTTCCCGGAGAAACGACGGAGAAACTTCCGCCGGTTTCTGCCGCCAGCTTACGAAGCAAGTCCGGGTCTGGACGAGAGAGCACTGTCTTCCCTTCAGTATCCGTCTTGTACCCCAGCATGCGCCCGGCAACATCGATGTTCGGAACCGGGGCGCCTTTGGGAATCCTCGGGCCAGAGAACACGGTGTGAACGATGATCCCATCCTTCTTCGCAAGAGCAACGGCTTCGTCCACACCACCCTCGAGGTCCTCGCCATCCGAGATAACGACGCACTGCCGTGCGCCCGGCGGAAGGCCTGAGAAGATGCCTGCAACTGTTTTCAGCCCGGCGGCGAGGGAGGTGCCAGGGAGTGTGCCAACGCCAGGCTCGAGAGCTTCGAGGAAAAGGCCTACCGCCGCCGTGTCGAGCGTGAGCGGAACCAGAATCTGGGCATCGCCCTCGCAAGCGACAAGGGCCACGCGATCCTGGCTCAAACGGGGGAGGAGCGAAGCTGCCGCCATTCGGGCGAGCACGAAACGGGAAGGCGAAACGTCCACGGCGTTCATCGAAGCCGACGTGTCGATGACGATGACGATGTCGGTCCCCTCACGTTTCACGTTTTCTGGAATGGTCCCCCACCGGGGGCGCGCCAGGGCTGCCAGCAGGCCTACCGTCAGAAGGAAAACCAGGGCGAGGGAAACCCAGTTCCCGGGGCTTCTTAGCATCTGGCCGGTCTTGGCGGCGATCGAGGGGGTCACGAGGCTCTCCACGTGTCTGGTCTTGCGAGCCGACAACCAAAGGAGCACGACGAGAACAAGGGCACCCGCGATGGCCGCCGCGGCCAGCAACTCTGGGTAGAGGAAGTAATTCGAAAGCCGGTGCATCCATGTCATCGCGGCACCACCGGAAGGAGGAACGCAGAAAACAGGCCGGAAATGGCCAGAAGGACCGATGCGGGCAAAAGTATTTTCGAAAAGACCTCTCGCCAGCGTGTGTAGGTGGCTGTCTTGATCTCGGTCTTCTCCAGGCGGTCGATTTCGGCGAAGGTCTCTTTCAGTTTTTCAGGCTCCGTGGCCCGGAAGAAGCGGCCCTGCGTGGCCTGTGCGATGCGCTGCAAGAGTTTCTCGTCGACTTCGACACGAGCCCTGACCCTCTGTTCGGATGTCCGCCCGGTCATGGGGTCCCGGACCATGACGGGGATATCCACTTCCCCTTGGTCCGTGCCGACGCCAACCGTGTAGACACGAATCCCCATGGCCTTGGCGATTCCGGCAGCGGTGTCCGGGTCAATTTCTCCGGCGTTGTTACCACCGTCGGTCACGAGCACAACCACCTTCGACTTGGCCTGAGATGGCTTCAACCGGGCAAGGGCATTTCCGAGCGCCATGCCGATGGCCGTTCCGTCTCCCTGTTCCCCAATCTTCAGCTTTTCGAGTTGGGCCATGACCATCTCCCGGTCGGTGGTCAGAGGGGCAACCGTTCGTGACCTGCCGCCAAACGTCAGGAGGCCAATACGATCGTGGGAACGGCCCTCGATGAACATCCTCGTAGAGGTCTTTGCAACAGCGAAACGGTTTTTTGGCTTGAAGTCTTCTGCCGCCATCGAGCCCGAAGAGTCGAGCGCGATGATGATGTCAACTCCCTCGGACCAGGATTCGGTCCTCTCGAGTCCGAGCCGGGGGCGAGCCATGGCCACCGTCAGGCCCGAAAATCCGATGAGGGCGAGAATGAAGGGCAGGTGTCTCGATCGGACGCGCCACGTTGGCTTGACCCGCGATGCGAAGGCGATTGTTGGGACGGTGAGGGCCCCGAATCCCTTTTTCTCCCTCAGAACCCGGAAAAGGATGGCAACGGGAATGACGAGGAGCAAGAAGAGCCACTCCGGGTCGCGAAATGAAAGTCCCGGGGGAAGCAACTGGGCGGCGAGCGGTGTCATGATGGCCTCGCTTCGCTGCCCGGTTGTGATGGCTGTGCGGGCGGGGCGAGTTTCTGTTCCAGAAAACGATGCACGGCGCGCGCCCTTTCGAGGTGTCCCCCGGCTTCTTCGGAGGTTGCCGGTGCGCGTCCGAACTTGATGCGGTCCGCGGACCCCAGTAGCTCGGAGAGCCCGATTTCCTGGGGAAACTCGAGGCCAGATTCGCGCAACCGCCGAATCGTTTCGAGGGTTGTCCACTCCAGAACGGGTTTGTCGATGCGCCGCTCGAGGTAGCGTTTCACCAGGTGGGTCAGTTCTGAATAGAACCCGCGGGGGTCCGCCCCAGGCTGGGGAATCCGGTTCCCGAGGTCCGAGAGAGCCTTCAAAAACTCCTCTTCAGCCGAGAGTTGGGGGACCTGGGCCTCAACCTTTTGGGGCTTCTTTCGTGTCACGAAGAACCATATGGCGGCGGCCAGGGCCGCTGCGCACAGCGCGATGAACACCCAGAACCATGGACTTCTTTTGGGAATCTCGGGCGGCCGGTTTCCTTTCGGAGCCAGCTTCTCGCGGTCTTGATCCGCTGGAAGACGGGAGCCAACGGTGAGGTAGACGGTCGCCGGTTGTACGGGGGTCCTCTTGCCGAGAGGAGAGACGATGGCCAGGTGGGGGCCGATCACGGGAATTCGTCCCGCGACGAAGGGCACGAAATGGATCTTTTGACTGACAAGGAAACTGCCCCCCTCTTCCTTGCCAATCTCGGGCGGCGGGACCACCTCGAAATCAAAGGTCTTTGCCCGGTCTTCATCAGTGGAGAGCTTTGGCGAGACGAGCGATTCCACCTCGAGACGAGCCCCGGCGGTGAGTCGAGCCGTGTAAGTGGCCGTAACCCGGTCCCCCAGGGCAACAGAGGTGCGGTCGAGAGTGACCTCGAAAACGGCTTTCTCGGGTTGGGCAAGCCCCATCGAGGCGGTCAGAAGAAGGGTCAGGAGGAAGGTACGTTTCATCTTCCGGCAGAACGTCGGCGTTCCCTCTCCTTGAAGAACTTCATGAGAGGGCGCTCGTAGGATTCATTTGTCTGCAAGGGGACGGAGTCGATCCCGGCAGACCGAAAGACATCTTGTGGACGCGGGAAGGGGAGTTGTTTCGCTGCGCGTCTCCAGGCTTTTTGAAATTCGGGATCCGCCGCGTCGAAAACGCGCGTGAGACCCGTTTCGGCATCCCGCAGGCGCAGGAGACCCCGTTTTGGCAACTCTGTTTCGAGTGGATCAGACACCGGGATGGCAACGACATCGTGACGCCGGCGCAAGATCTTGAGCGGCTTCTCGTAACCGGCGTCGAGGAAGTCAGAAATCACAAAAACCACGGCCCGTTGTTTCAAGAGTGAGGCCGCGCTCTTGAAGGCCGCGGCCAGATTTGTCCGGGTCCCCCGGGTATCGAGGTGGAGAGCATCGCGGACTATGGTGAGAGCGTGATCGATTCCTTTCCTGGGAGGGAGGAACCGTTCCACGCGGTCCGTCACGAAAAGTGCTCCAGCCCTGTCGTTGTTCTTGACCGCGGCGAACGCCAGAAGCGCCGAGAGTTCCGCCATCAACTCGCGCTTCGTGAGGTACTTGGAGCCGAATCCTTGAGACGCCGAAAGGTCGAGGATGAGAAGAACGGTGAGATCTCTCTCCTCGACGAACTTCTTGACGTGGGGAACGCCCGTGCGCGCGGTGACGTTCCAGTCGATGGTGCGGACGTCATCGCCGGGAACATATTCCCGGACCTCAGAGAACTCCATCCCGCGGCCCCGGAAGACCGAGTGATACTCGCCACCCAGCCCGGCATCGACCAGACGGTTCGTTCGGATTCGGATCCGGTGGACTTTCTTGGCAATCTCGCGAGGCAACATGCGCTTCTCTTCCGGCGTCTGGCTCAGGGAACCTCGACCCGCTCCAGGATTCGAGAGATAACTTGGTCGCTCGTGACGTTCTCGGCCTCGGCCTCGTAGCCAAGGATGATCCTGTGGCGCAGAACGTCCGGAGCGATGGCCTTGACGTCCTCGGGTACGACGTAGGGACGCCCCTGCAAGAATGCGTGACCGCGTGACGCCGCGAGAAGCGAGAGGGTCGCGCGGGGAGACGCGCCGTAAGAGATGAAGTCGCCCAGATCCGAGAGCCCGTAGGAGCGCGGATCGCGGGAGGCCGAAACGAGTTCGACGAGGTAGTTCTTGATCCGCTCGTCGGCGTACAGGCGGCGGATAAGGGCGCGTAACTCCATGATCTCGGAAGGCTTCAAGATGGGACGCACGGTGGCTGTGGCTTCAATGTCCGAGACTTCGCTCATCCGCTCGAGGATTTGCCGCTCTTCCGCCTTTGTCGGGTAGCTCACGCGGAGCTTCATCAGGAAGCGGTCCACTTGCGCTTCTGGCAGCGGGTAGGTCCCTTCCTGCTCGATCGGGTTTTGCGTGGCCAGAACGAGGAACGGTTCTGGCAATTTCATGGTGGAGTCGCCAATCGTGACCTGCTTCTCCTGCATGGCTTCCAGGAGAGCTGACTGCACTTTCGCGGGGGCGCGGTTGATCTCGTCGGCGAGCAAGATATTGGCAAACACCGGTCCCCTGCGGACCACGAACTCCTGCGTCTTGGGGTTGAACACCAGGGTTCCGATGAGGTCCGCTGGCAGCAGGTCTGGCGTGAATTGAATTCTGCTGAACGCGGCGTCGAGTCCGCGCGCCAGCGTCTTTACGGCGAGGGTCTTGGCAAGTCCTGGGACGCCCTCCAGGAGCACGTGGCCGTCAGCGAAAAGACCAATCAAAAGCCGCTCCACCATCGTGTGCTGACCGACGATGACTTTCCTGATCTCGGTCAGAAGGGCAGACACACGAACCGATTGTTCGCGAATGCGGTCTGCCGTGGCGACGGGGTCGATCACCTGGGTCGGGGCGGTGGAGGACGTCATCTCGAAATCTCACCTTTCAACAGGATGGCATTCAAGCTCTGCCGGGTCCGGGCGTGGCGATCTGGCACACAACAATCAAGGCCGGGCTGCAAGAGGCGCCGGGACGGCATCGAAATCATCTCTGCCGGGACCGTACAGCAAGCCACGTGCCGGGATGCGGAAGCGAAAACCGTCGTATCCTTCCCAGCCCGAAGATGCGCCCACGCGGACGGCTTGCCCTCGCTCTGAGTTTCCTTCTCTTGTTACCTCTGTTTCTATTGGCGCCTCCGCTGGAGGCTGCCAGGCACTCAAAGAAGAGCCATGTCTCCAAGCCAAAGAAACAGGCCAAGTCAAAGAAGCAGAAGAAAGAGAAGGGGAAAAAGACCGCCCCATCCCGCCAGAAAGCGCTCGTCTACCAGGGACCGGAATTGCCGGTCTACCAGGGACCGCCGCTGCCGCCGAAACCGGTGTATTTCAGGGCTGCGGGCACCTGTGTGGGGTATGAGCCGGGGATCTATCTTCTTGTTTCCGAAATCGGCGGCTCTGGACGGGTTTTTAAGGTCGATTCAGAGACTCTTCTCGAGTTCAAACCGAAGCGTGGAAGCCGGGTCCGGATCGAATACATCAACGGACCGGACGGACCCATCGCGAAACGAGTTCTGGCGGGGCCGGGCGAAGCCGATACCACGCCCACGGATTGAAGACGCTCACCATTCCCAAGTCTGCCTGGGAGCGCTGGCGTCTGGCCCGCCCCCGGCAGCTCCGGGAGGCGGGCAAAATGCCCGCGCTCCCAGGAGATCGCCAATCCGGGACCGTTTCAGGCGATGTGAGGTTCGAATTTCCTCTCGAGAGCCGTCTGGGGCATTGCGCCCACGACACGTTCCACGGGCTGGCCGCCCTTGAAGAGCATGAGAGTCGGTATGGACATCACTCCATACTTCTCGGCCACGGAGGGGACATCGTCCACGTTCAGTTTCGTTACAACAGCCTTGCCGGTCCACTTGCCGGCCAGAGCTTCGACGATCGGGCCCACCTGCCGGCAAGGACCGCACCACACAGCCCAAAAGTCGACGAGAACGGGCTTTTCATTCTCGAGGACGACGCTTGCGAAGTTGTTGTCGTTGAGATCGATGACATTTCCTGCCATGTGCTTCTCCATCTTCTCAGTGGCTGAGGTCGCGGGTTTTTAGAGAGGAGGTTCTCGCCCTCAGACATGACGCATGGTAGGTTCGCGGGAATGGCAGCGTCAAGCAGGACAGGGCGGCAAAGGCTTGGTCAGCATTTCCTGAAAAGTCCGGGTGTTTTGGCCCGGATCGTGGCCGCGCTGGACGCCCCGCCCGGCACGGCGGTTTTCGAGGTGGGACCTGGCCGCGGCGCGCTCACTCTTCCTTTGAGAGATGCTGGCTACCGGGTGATCGCAATCGAGAAAGATCTCCAACTGGCCGAGGAGGGCCGTCTCCACTTCGGGCCCGGCGTCGAGTGCCTCGCAGGCGACGCACTCGAGTTTGACTTTGCGGCTGCGCTTTCTGAGAGGGCCATCACACCGCCGGTTCTTTTGGCGGGAAACCTTCCGTACGAGTCGGCCACCCCCATGATCCGGCGCTTCGTGAGACTTCCTCAGCTCTTTTCCCGCCTCGTCGTCATGGTCCAAAAGGAAGTGGCGGACAGGGTGGCAGCCCCCGCCGGGAGCGCGGCCTACGGGTTTCTCTCCGTGGACGTGGGCTGTCACGCGCGTGCGGAAAAGCTTTTTGACGTGAAGCCGGGGGCCTTTGTCCCCCCGCCAAAAGTTGTTTCCGCAGTCCTCAGACTTTTCCCCGAGACCCCGAAAAGCGGCGCGTCCGGGGTCATTTCCCTGGCCGGTCTGGGGTTTCAGAAAAGACGCAAGACGCTTGTGAACGCCCTTGGGGGGGTATTCGATAAAGCTATTGTTTTGAATGCGTTATCTCGGTGCGGGTGGCCTCCCGGCGTGCGTGCTGAAGAACTTTCCATTGCCGGCTTCTTTAATCTTGCCGAAATCCTGCAACCAAAAGACACCTTGCTAGAATGACCCCGTGCCGATACCACTTTGGCAGGCCGCTCTGCTAGGCTTTATTCAGGGGCTAACGGAGTTTCTTCCCGTCTCCTCGACGGCGCACCTCGCCCTGGCTCAGAAACTCCTGCCCGGATTCTCGCAGCCTGGAATTCTTTTCGACGTGATGCTTCACGTCGGGACTCTGGGTGCAGTCTTCGTCTACTTCCGCTCTGAACTCATTCGGATTGCCCGCGGGGCCGTATCTCCAGATGCCGACTTGAGAAAGCGGTACTTGAAGTTGATCGGCTGCCTGATTCTCGCGGTCGGAATGACGGGGGCGGTGGCGATGCCGCTCAAGAAGCTCGCCGTCGAGTCGCTCGAGAATGCCCGGGGAATGGGTTTTGCTCTTCTGGCGACTGCCGTTCTCCTTTCAGTCACGCAGTTTGTCGGGTTCAAGAGAGGAGACCGGGGCCGGGCCATCGAGGAAATCCGGTGGCGTGACGCGGCCCTGATCGGGTTCTGTCAGGCCTTCTCTGCTCTCTTTCACGGCTTCTCGCGTTCGGGAAACACGGTGTCGGTTGGGCTTTTCACCGGGCTTTCACGACGGGCGGCCGCCGAGTTTTCCTTCCTTCTCTCCATCCCGACCATTCTTGCGGCGGCGACGGTCGAGAACATCAGCGCCTACCGGCATCACACGCTGGTTTTCGCTTCCCCCGGTCAACTGCCGTCCTACCTGGTTGGGATGGTGGTTGCTGCTCTGGTCGGCTACGTGGCCGTTGCGTTGCTCTTCCGCTTGGTCCTCAAGATGAAGCTCTATCCGTTTGTTATCTACTGCGCTAGTCTCGGAACCTTGCTTCTTTTTCTAACTGGGGTGTGACACGACTCATGGCGGTACAGACACTTGGTGCCAATTCGACGCCCCCGGCGCTGGTCAAGCGGCGGGATGAATTTCTCGGAATCGCAATCTCGGCGGGAGGTGTTCTCCTGCTTTTGGCTCTGTTCTCCCATAACCCGGGCGATCCGTCACTCTTCTCGGTTTTTTCTGACCCGGGTGTCAGGCCTCGCAACTGGGTTGGCCGGGCCGGAGCATCGTTTTCAGAGGGGACGATTCAGCTTTTCGGGTTTGCTTCTTATCTGTTCCCGGCAATGTTTCTTTTTGCCGGTCTCAGGCGCTTTCACTCCCGGCCTGTCGGGGCCTGGGGTACGAAGCTCCTGGGCCTGGCCGGGCTGGCTTTGACGACAGCGGCGGCGGCCCACTTGCTGTGGGGCCGGCCCCCGGCACTCGGCGGAGGGGTCTCGGCGGGTGGAGTCACCGGGGATCTCGTGGGAACCCTGCTCGTGGGCGGGCTCAACGTTCCGGGGGCCATCGTCGTTCTCTCGGCTGGTTCCCTTATCAGCTTCCTCTTTGCCACATCGTTCTCCCTGGGAGAAGTCTGGAAAAGGACGTCCCAAACTGTTGTCACGTGGTGGCGCGCGGCGTCAGTTGAACGGAGTATCAAGCGGGAGCAGCGGATGAAAGAGGCCGAAAGGCGAAAAGTCCTCCTGATTCACATCAACCGCGCCCAGAGAGACATGGAGGCCATCGCGGTTCCGCAAGCGCCGCCGCAAGGGAAAGACAAGGGGAGAGAAAGAGCCCCTGACGAGAAGCCAAATCTCGTGACTGACCTCATCCCCGTGCCCCGGATCTCGACCCTGAGGGTGAGGGAGAAGAGCGGAGTGGGGAAGTTCTCGATTCAGCGAACGAGTCCCATCGTGCTCAAGACCGGTTCGATCAGCACGAGCCGCGTTTCGGGTCCGCTCCAGTCCCTCAGGCCGAAAGCCTTGCCGGCCGTGCCCGCCGTTGCCGCGGAGGCGGCCCAGCGCCCCGTTCAGGCGGCTGTGGCCGAGGAGCCCGCTGCAGCGGCCCGGCCGGTCATCCGGCCCGCGCAGATCATCACGCCCTCGACGGATCAACGTGTCCTCCCGTTTCCGGTCCCCAAGGAAGCGGGGGGCTGGGCGTTCCCGCCGGAACGGCTCCTGAAAGCAGCGCCGAAACGCGACCGCGAAAAGAGCCGGGAAGAGTTTCAGGGGACCATGGAACTCATTACCTCAAAGTGCCTCGAGTTCGGAGTGGATGGTCTCGTCGACACGTACAGGCCTGGTCCGGTCGTGACGACGTACGAATTCCGCCCGTCAGCGGGCGTGAAGGTGGCCAAGATTGCGGCTCTCGAGAACGACCTTGCCCTTGCCCTGGCGGCCGAGAAGGTCCGAATCGAGCGCATCCCGGGCCGGTCCGCCGTGGGAATCGAGGTCCCGAACCGTCACCGGGAACTGATCTCGCTTCGGGAAGTCATCGAGTCTGAGAAATTCAAGAAGAACCCGTCGTTGCTGACCGTTGCCCTCGGACTGGGAGTCGAGGGAGAACCAGTGGTCGCCGACCTGGCGCGGGCTCCGCACCTTCTGGTCGCTGGCATGACGGGAGCTGGAAAGAGCGTCGGCGTCAACGGCATGATTACGTCGATCCTTTTCAAGGCCCGCCCGGACGAGGTCAAGTTCATCTTTGTCGACCCGAAGATGAACGACATGAAAGATTACGAGGATATCCCCCACCTGCTCGTTCCAGTTATCGTGGATCCTAAGAAGGCCGCTAATGCCCTCAAGTGGGCTGTGGACGAGATGGAGAGCCGCTACAAACTCCTTTCGGAATGGCCTGGTGTGCGGAACATCGAGCAGTACAACGCCGCCATCAAGGATCCAGAAGCAGTGGCGGAAGTGAAAGAGAAACTCGGCGACCGCCTGGCCATGACGGGACCGGAGGGGACGATCCCGCCCATGCCCTACATCGTGATCGTCATCGACGAGTTGGCCGATCTCATGATGACGGCGCCCAGGGAAATCGAGGAATCCGTGGCTCGCCTGGCGCAAAAAGCCAGGGCCGTCGGAATCCACCTCATCCTCGCCACCCAGAGACCCTCCGTGGACGTCATTACTGGCACCATCAAGGCGAACTTGCCGTGCCGCATCGCTTACACGACGCGCACCAAGATCGATTCTCGAACCATCCTGGACAGCACAGGTGCCGAGGCCCTGCTCGGGCAAGGAGACATGCTGTACCTCGCCCCGGGGACTTCTTACCTTCAGAGAGTACACGGCGGGTTCATCGGCGGCGACGAGATAAAAGAAATCTGCCGGTTCTTGAAGAAGCAAGGGAAACCGCTGTACGACACGACGGTCACGTCAGACCGGGAACCTCCCGCGGAATCAGCGGGTGGGGCGAGGGCTTCCGCCGACGACTCCGATCCCATGTTTGATCAGGCCGCACGTCTCGTCGTTCGTGAGCGGATGGCTTCCATATCGTTTCTGCAGCGCCGCCTCGAAATCGGATTCTCGCGAGCTGGAAAACTCATCGACCTCATGGAGCGAGACGGAATCGTTGGGCCCCGAGCGAACGGCTCCAAGAGCCGAGAGATCTTGGTTGCACCCGATTACTACGAAGAAATCGACCGGAACCGGACAGACTAAGTAGGCCGAAAGAAACTTGCTTCTAGACTCAATTTCGCTTCCCCAAGAACCCCTCTCCCGGCCTCACGGCCACCCTCTCCCCGTTCACCGGGGAGAGGGGAAAGAGAAGGAGAAGGACGAATTGTTTTCCATGGTCTACTTAGTGGTTTGTCAGACTCCCATTGATTGGTCCCCGTGCGCTCCCAGGATGAGACGGTTGAAGTTGGGCCGCGAGTTGTGAGGGCCGTTTTTTTCGGGTCTCCGGAATTTGCCGTTCCAGCGCTCGGGGCCCTTCTCGATGCGGGACACGAGATCCCGCTCGCCGTTTCTCAGCCTGCAAAACCCGTGGGCCGCAGAGGCACCCTAAAAAATCCCCCGGTCGTCGAGGCCGCTCTCGGCTGGGGCATTGAGTGCTTTCAGCCCGAGACGCTCAAGGGAGAGGCGCCGTTTGAAAGAATCGCGGCGTTAGAAGCCGATGTCTTCGTTGTCGTTGCGTACGGCAAGATCTTGGCCCCGCGCTACCTTGCCTTGCCACGGATTGCGCCCATCAACGTCCACGCCTCGATCCTGCCCCGCTGGCGAGGAGCGTCTCCCATTCAGGCCGCTCTCCTCTCCGGGGATCTGGAAACGGGGGTCTCCATCATGCGGATGGAAGCCGGAATGGATACGGGACCCGTTTACGCCATGCGCCGGACTCAAATAGGTCCCAGTGAGACCCATGCCGAACTCTCATCCCGGCTCTCGCTCGAGGGAGCCAGATTGCTCATCGAGACGTTCCCGGACATCGTCCGGGGACGTCAACCGGAGCCACAGTTTACGGAAGGCATCACGTACTGTCCGAAGATCGGGCGGGAGGACGGCCGGGTTGTCTGGACGTCTTCCGCCGCCGAAATCTGCCGGCGCGGCCGGGCGTTTCATCCGTGGCCTGGGCTTTTTGCGTTTCGAAAGGGAGGGCGGATCAAGCTCCTCGGCGTGCAAATGCGTGAGGGCGCGGCGAGTGGCGCGCGGCCGGGTGAGGTCGTACGGGCGAGTTCCGAGCTGTGCATCGCGTGTGGCGAAGAGATGGTCCTCGTGGACCGTCTTCAAAAAGAGGGCCGCAACGAGATGCCGGCGGCCGAGTTTGTGCGCGGCGAGCGCGTCGCGGCTGGAGAGATTTGGGAGTGAACGGCCCCAGGCGCGAGGCAATCCGAATTCTCACGGCGGTGGAAGTGGACGCCGCCAATGCCGCTCCCCTCATCGATTCACGGGAGCGAAGGGTGCGCTCCGTGGACCGGCCTCTTCTGCGCAGCCTCGTCAAGACGGTCCTCAGGCACCAGATGCGGCTCGATCACGTGCTCGAAAGGTATCTCTCGCGTCCGGGGGCAAAACTCGAGATTCCGGTCCGGTGCGCGTTGCGGCTTGGAGCCGCTCAGCTCCTGCTCTTGGACCGGATTCCCCCCCACGCAGCCGTTTTTGAAACGGTGGCCGCGCTCAGGACATTGGCTCCTCGAGCGTCGAGTCTTGTCAACGCCGTGCTCCGGAGAGTTTCGGAAAAGGAAGAGAAACCGGGACGAGTTGACGGTGTCTCGGGGGCGGAAAAACGGATGGCGGTCGAGTTTTCTCATCCAGAGTGGCTCGTCAACCGTTGGCAAAACCAGTTCGGACAAGACGAGACCCGGAGGATTCTGGAAGCCGATAACCAGGACTCACCGGTTGATCTTTTACTCGACCCGGCCCTCGGCCCGGTTCCCGAAATCGTGGCCGCACTCAACACCGATGGACTCGCCGGTCACCTCGTGCCAGGGGCACCGCTGGCCTTTACCATCACCGGCGGAGACGTCTTCGACCATCCGTGGGTGAAAGGCGGCTGCCTGCCGGTGGTGGATGCCGCCGCCCAGGCCCTCTGCGAAATCATTCCTGAAGCGGATGTGATTCTCGACCTGGCGGCCGCACCGGGGGGGAAAACACGCACTCTTTTGGCGCGCGGCAAGGCCGGGAGAATCGTCGCCGTCGACAAGAACTTCACGAGGATCATCCGGCTGGCCGAAAACCTGGAGAGGGGTGGGGCACGCAACCGCACCCTGGTTGTCCAGGGAAATGGCGAGGCTCTGCCTATTCGCGGCCTCTTCTCCTCGATTCTCCTGGACGCTCCGTGCTCGGGGACGGGCACCCTTCGGAAGAACCCCGAGAAGAGGTACCGCCTCGAACTGGCGGATATCAAGAAGTTCCATGACGTTCAGGTCCGGCTTCTTTTGAAGGCCGCTTCGCTCTTGGATGCGGGGGGAGTGGTGACTTACGTGACGTGCTCGCTCGAGCCAGAAGAGAACGAAGACGTCGTCGAGAGGGTCCTGAGGGAAATGCCGAACCTTCAAACCGTTTCCAGTAACCTTGAGCGTTTGATGCCGTTGCCTCACCTGATGCGCCGCCAAAACGGTGTGGTGCGCATCCTGCCGGGTTCGGGCCAGGACGGGTTCTCGGTGGCGCAACTGCAGAAGAGATAACTCGCCAAACCCTTCTCGAGAGGCGGTGGAGCAAGAGATGTTGGAGAAGGAAGAAAAAGCGTATCTGATTGCCGTCGCCCACGAAGCCGCCAGGAAAACGCTCGGTTTGAAGGGGCGCGAACTGGGGCCGGTCCCGGAAGCCCTCAAGGAACCAGGGGCCTGCTTCGTGACGTGGAAACGAGATGGACGTCTGCGGGGATGCATAGGATCCCTCGAGCCGGTGAGGCCCCTTGTTGAAGACGCCGGGGTGAATGCCGTCTACGCCCTCGTCAAAGACCCGAGGTTTCCTCCGGCTACGGCCAGGGACTACCCGCGCTATCGCGTCAGCATTTCTGTTTTGAGTCCCCGGGAGCCTATCGGGGGCCCTTCGGACGTTGAAATTGGCAGGCATGGCCTCTATGTGGAGAAGGGGATGAGGTCCGGGCTGTTGTTGCCACAGGTTGCTCCGGAATGGGGCTGGGATGCCGAAAAGTTTCTGGAACAGGCCTGCTTGAAAGCGGGGCTTTCAGCAGACGCCTGGTTCAGTGAAAAAGGAAGAGCCTCTCTTTTCCGTTTCGAAGCAGAGGTGTTTGGCGAGGAGTAACGAAGGGACAGGGACGACAGCGACAGGGACAGACAATAACGAAGACGTTGCCCCTCCGAGGGAGTTTTCCGGAAAACCCCTCCTGGGAGCGCGGGCGTCTCGCCCGCCCCCCGGTCGCCGGAGGCGGGCGAGACGTGATGCGTAATGGACAGTCTTGATGCGGGAGGTGCGGTGCTGGACAGGTATTCGCGAGACGCGCAACGGGCGTCAGGGGATCGCGTGCTCGGAAGGACCGCGATCTGCACTCGGTCCGGCAGAACGCCGCACGAGGTTCTGCTCGAGCAGATCGGAGAGCCTCATGTGGCGTTGATCAAAGCCAGAAGGAAGGACGAGGCCTTCGACCGGTACGATTCCGGTCCAGCGGTTCCGTCCGGCCTTTTTCGCTTCGTACAGACACTCATCTGCAAACCCGATGACTCTCTCCCAATCAACCAGGCCGGGCTGCTCGAGGAAGATAGGTAGAAGCGCGAACCCGAGCGAAGCGGTACAGTTGATGGCGCGGCCATCTTCGAGAGGGTGAAGCTGGCTGCCAATCCGTTCTCTCAGTCTTTCCACCAGCACAGAGGCTTCTTCCATGCTGGCGTCGACGGCGACCACCAGGAACTCTTCTCCCCCCATCCGAACGGCGTAATCAGACTCCCGGACCGATTCACGAATGGCAGCCGCGGTTCCCTTGAGCACGAGATCGCCGGTGATGTGGCCATGTTCATCGTTGACATTCTTGAAGTGGTCCAAGTCAATCATGATGAAAACGAGGTCACAGTTCGTTGCTTGTTCGCCCTGGCGGAACCGTCTTCGCAAGGCTTGCTGGACGAGGGGCGGCATGACGATTTCGAGAGAGCGCCGGTTACGCAGCCCAGTGAGGGGGTCGGTTATGGCGAGATCGGCCAGAACCCTGTTGGCGTGGTCCAGTTCGAGCGTTCGCTGCTTGACGAGGTTCTCGAGGCGCTGGTTACTTCGCCTCAAATAACTCGTGCGGAGTCTGATGACGGTCACAACGGCGCCGATGGCGAGCAGGACATAAATAAAACGGGCCCACGGACGCCTCCACGGCGGTGCCTCGACTCGAATTGGGTAGTGAAGGGGCCCGTAGACGGTTCCCTGTGAGTCTCTGGCCCAGACGAGAAGGCGAAACTTCCCAGGTGGAAGGCTCGAGAATTCGCGCCGCGACTCCTTTTGCCAGTCGCCTGGCGTCTTTTCGAGGCCAGAAACCTGAGTGCGATATCGGATGTCTTCGCGCCGGTGGAAAGCGGGCAAGTTGAACTCGAAGACGAGCCGGTGAGCGCCGTAGTCGAGGCTGGCAGCTGCGCCAGAGACAACCTGCCCATCAAGAAGGACCCTGTCCAGGAATGGACCATCCGGCGGGCGAGGTTCGATTTCTTCTCGAGGATCCAGAACAGCAACCCCTGCCGCCGTGCCGAACCAGATCCGTCCCAAGTGATCTGTTGTAGACGGGCCGTGAAGTCCAGCTGAAGAAGGGAGACCGTCGCCGGTTGTGTACGTCCGCACCTTGACCGGCACGCCCGTAGTTGGATCGAGGGTGAAACGAACGACGCCCCAGCCGGTGAGCAGGTACAACCTGCCGGCGGCGTCCTGCTCGATCCGATAGATGATGTCGCTCCGCATCTCCGGAATACGCTGGGAGTCGAAGACCGTGAACCCTCGTTCGGGGTGGTCGGGATCCAGGCGGGCGACACCGTACCCTACTGTGGAAGCCCACAGCCAGGATTGGCCACTTTGTGAGTTGGTGAGGGCCAAATGCCGGACGGTCAAGTTGGGAAGCCCTGTTTCCAGTCCGAAGCGGGTCCACTTTCCATTTCGAAACCGGGCGATCCCGCCTCCGCGAAATCCGACCCATAAACTGGTGACACCATCGGGATCTCTTCGTTCAACCAAGGAAAAGACATCGGGGTGGGGGAGTCCGTCTTCTTGGCGGATCAGTTGCCAGTGGCCGTTTTCCCAGCGCGCCAGCGAGCCGTTCATTCCGGCCCACATCGCCGGGCCTCCGCCGGAATCTCGAGACGGGAGCAAAACGTTCGTGACCGTGCGTGGCAACCCATCTGAATCGCCGAAAACCTGCCAGCGGCCGGCCTGGCGCCTCAACACACCATTCATGGTCGCTGCCCAGACTTCTCCCCCTCTCGGAGTCGCGAGCGCCTTCAGGTCATTTATGTAGAGTGCGGCCAAACCGGTGTCCGCCTTTTCGCTCAAAAGCTCGCGGCCATTCCACTTCACCAAGTCCTGGTTTGTCCCGATCCAGAAACTGCGCTCCCCGGGTCCGGATTCCGCTTCCAGAAGAGAGTTGGCAAACAGATGCGGGAACACGGGAGCAGTGTGAAGCCGCCGCCACCCTCCAGAGTGAACGCCCACCAGGTTTCCGCCGCGCCCGCCCACCCACAGCGCCGGTGCCCGTCCGGGGTTGGCCAGCATCGTGTAGACGGATTGATTCGGAAGTTCCTCCTGCAGATCCTGCCAGTGCCACTTTTCATTCTCGAAAAGGAACACGCCACTGTCGTACGTGCCGGTCCACAACACGTCGTGCCCGGCAGCCTGTGTAATGGCGAGACAGACAGGGTGGATGCTGGTGAGGCCGTCAGAAGAGCCATAGTAGGTCCAGCGGGTGCCGTTCCAGCGCGCCAGGCCATTCAGCCAGCAACTTGCCCAGACAGCTGGCATGCCGTCCGGTCCGGTGTATCGGATAACGTCATTGGCGCTGCCTTGGCGAAAGCCTGTCTCTGGTCCCATGCGTTGCCATTTGCCGTGCCTGCGCGCCAGCACTCCAGAACCATCGGCGATCCATACTTCTTTTGTTCCGTCTTCCAGTGTGAATTGCCGGACTTTCCAGACGACCGGGTCGGCCATCGTTTCCACAGGGCCGAACCGCCGCCAGTGACTCCCCTCGAATACGAAGAGACCTCCGCCGTGAGTGCCGGCCAACAGCACGGATTGGCCGCCCTCTTCTATTTCCGCCAGGCAGTTGATCCGGCTAACTGGGAGGTCCTTCTGGCCAGCGAAGTGCGTCCACTTACCTGCCAGAAGCCTCCAGATCCCGCCGTCGTCGGTTCCGAACCAGAGGCTTCCATCAGAACTTTCCAGCATGGCCCGGATCCAGCGCGAGGGTGCCTCTCGCGGCAAGGGGAACGGGGTCCATCCCTGACCGCTCAGGTACGCGGGGCCACCCTGCGCACCGATCCACAGGCGTTTGTGTGAATCCAGAAGCATGGACTGGATCGTCGTCTGGGCAATGCTTTCGCCGAGTGCATAGTCAACTGTGGCTGGTCTTGTGAGTTTGATGATGTCTCGGAGGTTGTTATCAGCCAACCCAGAAGAGGACGCCAAGGTAAGCGACCACAAGAACACGGAAAAGATGGCTCGTCCTTCCCTCATGTTTCTTTCCGGTCAGCGCCTCCAACATCTCAACTTTGACACGTTTCCCGGTGGAATGGCCAAGTCTTCTTTCTCACCGTGAGGCGGAGAGAGGTTTCGTGCGCGTTCGTCCCAACTTGACAGCAAAATGGAATGAGGAGTTTCTCGGGAGTTTCCTCCCGGGGAAGACCGCCCGAGGAAACGGGTAAGATCATTCCCGGAAACCGTCTCGATTCGCAAGAGAAGGCCAAATGTCGACTTACCCGGATCTGCTCGAAAGATTGGGCCTGGCATCCAACTCCCGGGCCATCATCATCAACTGCGACGACATGGGAATGTGTCATGCCGCCAACGCGGGGTGTTTTCAGGCGCTACGCTGGGGTGTCGCGTCCAGTGCCACGCTGATGGTTCCCTGCCCATGGGCGCGTCATGCTGCCGCGGACTATCGCGGGGAAGACGTGGGGGTCCACCTCACGCTCAATGCCGAGTGGCCGTTTTACCGCTGGTCGCCTCTGACGCCGGCTCCTTCGCTGCGGTGCAGTGATGGGGGCTTTTCCCCCTCTCCTTCCAAGGTTAGCCGGGAGGCCGATCCCAGTGAAGTCAGGGAGGAGCTGCGTGCCCAGATAGAATTGGCGCTCCAGTGGGGCATAGATGTCAGCCATCTCGACTCGCACATGTACATCTTGGAGTGCCATGATGGACTATTCGAGATCTATCTGGATTTGGCCGTCGAGTATGCGCTGCCCATCAGGATCACGGGCTCCGCTGGTGGCCTTTCGGGTCGATTCCGGGACCGAGCGTTTGCCCGAGGCGTGTTAGCGCCCGGCCATCTGGTGTGGCTGCCCAGTATGGGGTCGCGCGGGCCGCTGGAGCGCGCCCTGGGGGACCTTCCCCCCGGCGTGACGGAGTTCCACGCCCACCCGGCTACAGATACCCCTGAACTCCGAACCATTGCCCCCGACTGGGCCGAGCGTGTGGACGACTACAAGCTGCTCTGTGAGGATGTGCGGTTCAAGGAAAGGCTGGAGCAGAGCGGCGTCGCCGTGATCGGCTATCGTGCCCTGAGGGACGTCATGCGCGAGAGCCGGACGTAGGGGTCAGCGTTTTTGAAAACTGCCGGAACGCCCGGGAATGGACGGCGCCCTTGCTGGCAAAATAGGAGAGGGGACCCACCCAGGCCACCTCGACCTGTTCAAATCCAAGACGTTGTAAGTCGGCGCAAACCGCGGCGAGCAAGGCGGCCCCCACTCCCCGCTGGCGGTGTCCCGGATGAGTGCCCATGGGGCCGATCCAGCCGTTACGCAGTGTGGAATGGGCCAGGAAACCGAGCGGGACGATTTTGCCGCTGGAATCCGCCTGGAACGCCCCAAATACGGCTCCATGGCTCACTCCGAGGTCAAATTCGGTCAACCAGATAGGCCACTCGGTGGCCACGAGTCCCCTTAACGCCGATAGCTGGTTCCTGTCGTAATCAGTTCTTCGTCCAAACCGGCACACCTCTACCAGAGGCGGCGTGACGCTGCCGTAGGTGGTGGGCATTCGAAGGTTGACGGCGCAACCCACGACGCGGTAGCCGGCTGCCAGGGCCAGGGAGCACGCCGGCAGATTGGCGACATCAACTCCGGGCCAGAGGTAGAGCGGAACTCCGGCGCCAAGCCCTGCCACCGTCGCGCCCTGTGCAGCCAGCCACTCCTCCGCGGCCCCCAGCAGGCGCCGCCCGAGACCGTGCCCCTGGGCGTCGGGATGCACAACAATTAACTTGATGTACCCTCGAATCGTTCCCTGGGACTCGCGCGTCACCGCTACCACGGCCCCTGATGAATCCGGGCAGGCCAAGACTACGCCGTTATCGGCATGGATCACCCGGTCTAGCTCGGCCATCGAGATCGGTTCGCTGGGCGACGCCGCGGCCCAGAGAGAAGCCAGCCTGCCGGCTTGCGCGGGGCCCCATGTCACGAAAGGGTTCTGTGAGATTGCCGTCATGCTGCTACCAAACATATCCCGCGAGCAACTCCTCGTGGCTCAGACGGCGCCGGGCGGTCACCCACGCAGCGCCCTCACGCAGCACCACGGGCAAAGGTGGCGCAAAGAACGAGTGGTCGAGTCCGATCGAGTATGCCCCAGCGCCCTCGATCACAACGAAGTCATCCGGCTCGACGGCCCACGGCAGGTCGAGGGCCAGCCAGTCGCCGTCAATCATGGAGGCGCCGGCCAAGAACACCGGGTCTGGCGGCATGGGACGCCTGGCGCCCGGCCGCTCGACCAGGCGCACGGGCAGGTCAACGCGGCGGCGGATCGGGCTGGAGTGCAAGATGCTGGCGGCGATCGTGGCCACGGTCCGTCCCGGCTGGGCCCGCACGTCCAGTATCCGGGCAGCGAGCTGCGTGGTGTGACTGACCACCGGCGCGCCCGGCTCGAGAACCACTTGCGTCGCCGCCCATCCACGGCTGCGGAGCATCTCCACCGTCATTGCGGCGTACGGCGCCCATGCCTCGGCGGCAAAGCCCGGCGCGACCGTGGCCATGCAGCTTCCCACGTCGAGCACCGCTGGCCCGCCGGGAAAGAGCGTCTCGGCCACATCCGCAAGAACACGCAGCCTGTCCGGCATGCCCGCGAGACTCCGGTCGACGCTGTGACCGTGCAGCCCGGCCACTTCCACCGCGGGCGCTTCGCGCAGGCGCCGAGCGGCAGCCACGGCATCGTGCGGGGTCATGCCAAAACGAGGCGCTGGCGCCTCAGTGGTCGAGACTCGTACCCGCAGAAGCACGCGCGCGGGCGGCGCACCGCGTCCTCCTGGATAGGACATCGCCATCTCGACATCGCGCGTGCCGTCGAGGACGATGGTGACGCCAGCGGACATGGCTTCGTGAAGTACGTCCTTGCCTCTGGTCACGCCGGTGAGGATGATGTCCGTGCCGGCAAAGCCGGCGCGGCGGGCCAGCCACAGTTGGCTCGCTGACGCCACCTCCGCCCCCATTCCCAGTTGCCGTGCATGCCGCAAGAGTGCTGGCACGGGATTGGCCTTGACCGAGTAGGCGAGACGCGGGGCGGCCACTCCGACTCCGGACCAGGTCCGGCGCATGGTTTCGACGCTCGCGGTTAGTGCGTCCAGATCAATGACGTAGAAGGCATCGCCATGCACTCCAGCCACTTCCGAGAGCCAGTGCCACTCCGCCGAAGTTTTGCGGATCGGCGCTGTCACATGTACCTGCCTGGAATACCATTACACTTAGCTCTGCGGCAATAAGCCGTGCCATGTGTTTTTGTTTGCGGGCTCGACCTGGCGAAGGGATTAACGCCCATCAGCTTTCCTCGGGAGTTCTATTATGGATCTGGAATGGAGCCCGAAAGAGCGTTTCTCTGGGGAAAAGCCGGTCCGGCGAATTGTTCATGTCGACATGGATGCTTTTTTCGCGTCTGTCGAACAGCATGACGATCCGTTGCTCCGGGGAAAGCCTGTTGCCGTGGGAGGCGATCCGAGCCGTCGCGGAGTCGTGGCTGCCGCAAGTTACGAGGCCCGGCGGTTCGGAGTTCGTTCGGCCATGCCGATGGCGCGAGCCGTCCGGCAGTGCCCGAACCTCGTCATCGTACGGCCCAACTTCTCTCGCTACAAGGCCGTCTCGACTCAAGTCTTCTCCATCTTCCGGGTTGTGACCCCCCTCGTGGAACCCCTGTCACTCGACGAGGCTTACCTGGACGTGACGCAGAACTCCTGGGGTGAGACGCTGGGGATGAAAGTCGCCCGCCGCGTCAAGGAGGAGATTCTGGGGGTGACGGGACTGACAGCCTCGGCAGGTGTCGCTCCCAACAAGTTCCTCGCGAAGATCGCGTCGGGCTGGAAGAAGCCTGACGGATTGACTGTTATTGCTCCTGAACGCGTCGAGAATTTTCTGTCGGGGCTCCCCGTCGAGGCGCTCTCAGGTGTGGGAAAGGTGACGGCCGCCCGCCTCCACGCTCTCGGTGTTACCAAACTGGTGGATGTTCGAATTTTGCCGGATGAGGCTCTCCGTGGTGCTGTCGGCAGTTGGGCCGAAAGACTGCGGGCTCTCGCATGGGGGCGCGACGACAGTCCGGTTGTTCCAGACCGCGTCTCGAAATCGTGTGGTGCCGAGCGAACATTCGCGGAAGACCTCTCGGAACGGGAGGCGATGGAGCAAGAGATAGCCCTTCTGGCCGCCCGTGTGGCCTCCTGGCTCGAGCGCCGGGACCTTTTTGTGCGCACGGTAACCCTGAAAGTCCGGTATTCCGACTTCTCCACGATCACGCGCAGTGACACACACCTTCCGGCGGTGTCTTCCGCGTCAGTCCTGACCGCGCGGGCCGTTGCGCTGTTGGACCGGACAGATGTGCCGGCCCGGCCCGTGCGGCTACTGGGAGTTTCTGGGCACGGTTTCCAGAGTAGTCCGTTCGAAGAGCCGGCGCCAGATGACCAACTCAATCTGTTTGATCCATCGGACTTGTAAGGCGCGCGGGTTTTCCCTGCTTCTTCCCTGGGAGCGCGGGCGTCCCGCCCGCCCCGAGGTGGAGCCACTCTGGGGATTGTGTGAACGCCGAACCCCCTCTTCACAAAACAAAAGAGGGGCTTACCGGAGCTTTTCCGTCCGAGAAGATGTGGCTAACCCAACTTCCGCAGTTGGGGGGTCGAAAGAGGAGAATTGGGGCCGAATCTGACGGTAAGTTGTTGTCAGTGATGGGGTGCTCTTCCGAAAACGGAATGTAGTGCCGACCTTCCCCCTTGAAATGGCATGGCCGAATGTGAGATCACTTTGGCGGAGGGGACGCTTGTACCTGCGGCGCTCGACGAGACGGAAGGATGGGAAGACGCATACGTATTGGCGTCTCGTCCGGTCCGTCCGCCACGGGCGGAAAGTCGTCCAGCAGACGGTCGCTCAGTTGGGCGAACTGGATGAGGAAGGCCGGATCCGAGCCCGTGCCTTGGCACAAACATTGACCGGCCGGGCTTCTCAACGGGAACTGTTCGAGGAGTCCCCGCGGGAGGTGCAGGCGGCTGCGGTCCGTGTCGATCGAGTGCGTATTGAGCGATCTCGGACATTCGGGACTGTCTGGCTCGCATGGGTCCTGTGGAGGTCCTTGGAATTGGACCGATTGATCTCCGGGTTGATCAAGGAAGGCCGGGAGGATGTGCCGTGGGCCACGATGGCCGCTGTCCTGACAATTGCGAGGCTCTGTGAACCTTCAAGTGAACTGTATATCGCGGAGTCCTGGTATCACAAGACGGCTCTGGAAGACATTCTGGCCGTTTCATACGACAAAGTAAACGACGACCGGTTGTACCGGGCACTGGACAAACTCCTTCCCCACAAGAACGCTTTGGAAACGCACTTGAGAACGAAACTGGGAGAACTGTTCCAGTTGGAATATGACCTCCTGCTCTATGACGTGACGAGCACCTATTTCGAAGGACTGGCGGAAAAGAACCCAGAGGCCAAGCGAGGCCATAGCCGGGACCACCGTTCGGACTGCAAGCAGGTCTGTATCGCTCTGGTCGTGACGCGGGACGGTATTCCACTCGGGTACGAGATCTTCGAGGGAAATCGGGTCGACGTGACGACGGTGGAGGAGATCGTCACGAAGATGGAAGAGCGGTTCGGTCTGGCCGGGCGGATTTGGGTGATGGATCGAGGCATGGTCAGTCAGGAGAATGTCGAATGGTTGCAGAAGACAAGGCGCCGGTACCTTCTCGGGGCTTCCCGCGCGGAGTTGAAACGCTGGAAAGCGGAGTTCCTGTCTGAGCGTGACTGGTGCAAGGTCCGGGAAGGAGTCGAGGTCAAGATCTGCAAGGGGCCACAGGAAACGGAGACCTTTCTTCTTTGCCGTTCTGTCGAGCGAGGCGAAAAAGAGAAAGCCATCCACGACCGCTTCTCCGAGAGGATCGAACAGAGCCTGGCGTCCCTGGAGAAGCGGATCACTGGAGCCACGAAGCCTCTGGAACGGAGCCCGATCGACCGGCAGATCGGCCGTCTGCTCGAGCGAAACGCTCGGGCCGCAAAGAAGTACTCCATTCAAGTCCACGACGACCCTGGGGCCGTCTCCGGGCTGAGGCTCGAGTGGAAAGTGAGAGACGACTGGGACGAGTGGGCTCGTATCAGTGAAGGCTGCTATGTGCTTCGTTCCAATGTGAACGAGTGGAGCGCTGAGTCACTCTGGCAGACCTACATTCAGCTCACGGAGGCCGAAGCTGCCTTCAGAATCCACAAGAGCGATTTGTCGCTGCGCCCCGTGTGGCACCAGAAGTCGAAACGGGTTCACGCCCACATCTTGGTCTGTTTCCTTGCCTACGTCCTATGGAAAACCCTGGAGAAGTGGCAGGAACGAGCTGGCCTTGGCAACAGCCCCAGACTCCTTCTCGATGAACTCGCCTCTATACAGAGTGCTGATGTCGTCCTTCCGATCGCGGACGATTCCGGGCACGAAATCCGGATTCGCTGCGTCGTGCGCCCTGATAAGGATCAGGCCATGCTCTTGGATCGCCTCGGTCTGAGACTCCCGGAACGGATCAAGATTTCGCCTCCGCCGGTCGAAATGTAGTGCCGACTTTCTTCTCAAACCCGCGAAAATAGGCGCTTCTACCCCTCGAACTGCGGAGGTTGGGCTAATGGTCAGCACGGTGCGGCGGAGGGGAAAAGGGACCGAACTCATAATTGTCTGAACTCGAAAGCGAATTCGTATAAACCGTTGCAATTAGCGGACCTTCAGGCCGACCGGCGTTCCGGCATCGAATTGGAATTACAAGATCTCTTCGAGGTTCGAGGCCCTCAGGGCGGTTCGCACCCATTTCCTGAGGATGCCAGGGTCCTGGCACCCTTCCAGACGCTCGGAGAGTGTTTGAGAAAGCGTCCATCCGCGGCTTTCGACTATCTCCAGAAGGGTTGTCCTCAGGGCCTGTACCTCCCCGATTTCACGGCCTTCTTCTCGACCCTCTTCTCGACCCTCTTCTCGGCCCTCTTCTCGACCCTCTTCACGGCCTTCTTCACGGCCCTTTCTTTCTCCTTCCTCTCGAATTGCCTCCAGTGACGCGTATCCCTGTCTTTGTAGGAGGTTCTTCAGCGCGGCTTCCTGGGCGGCGCCGGGATCGTAGAGCGCCTCGACGAGAACCGGGTTCTTCAGAATCCCCGGAGCTGTCAGCCAGTCTCCCGGGTGAGCCTTGCGCGGTGGCTGGCCTGCCTCGTAAATCTCCACTCGCCGGGGTCCCGTCAGCCTCACAACCCAGATGATCTTTGTTCCCGCGTCCAGAAGATCTTTGATCTTGGTTTTTAGCTCCGCTTCGTTCTGTCCCGTGTCCGCGTACTCGACCGCCAGCGGAGGTGCTCCAGGGACCCATCCGGGCCTGTTCGGGATGTTTCCCACCGCGATATCCGGAGCCCGCAAGGTCGTGGGGTCCGGCGTGAAGCCCGTATCGATCCCCGCGGACTCCACTGCCGGGTCCGTGCCGAGAACCGTTGCCCCGAGGAGGTTGGCACGGGAGCCCTGGCCTCCTGTTGGCAGACAGAGGATTGCCCTCCCGTGGGAGAGTTCGACGGGATCCCCTTCCCGAATGTTCTCGGCCCTAAAAGGCCCCTCGTTCTTTCGAGTCGTCGAGCGCTTCATGACAGCCAGAGCGTAGCAGAAGCGACTTTCTCCGCGCAGCCTCGCTTTACCGTCTCGACGCCGAAGTGCCTGGCGAGGAGCAAAGCTCGTAG
>JADHED010000187.1_pt1 | contig 84459 bp, 68 predicted proteins | sample 8952041 | NCBI WGS metagenome assembly JADHED01 (sample SAMN16124423, study PRJNA663239) | bioreactor sludge metagenome | isolation source: sludge (control) | place: India:Bengaluru | collected 2018-09-08
TCCGAAGCCACGTTCCGCCAGGTCGCGCAGAAGCTGCAGAAGACGCGCGACATCCGTCTGACCGGCGACCCAGTGAAGTCCGTCGAGGTGCTGGCCAACCGCTACACGCTCAACGACACCGAGCGGGCCGGCGTGCTGCGGCACCTCATCGTCGAAGGCGATCTCAGTGCCTATGGGCTGGTCAACGCCGTCACGCACTTCTCCCAGGACGTCGAGGACTACGACCGTGCCACCGAGTTCGAGGCGCTGGGCGGCAAGCTCATCGAGCTGGCCCCCGGCGACTGGAAGGAGGTCGCACACGCCGCGTGAAGCCGACCGAAGCGCCGCCTACGGCAGCGCTTCGGGAGGCCTCCTGATCGAGTTTTCTCCCCTTCGCCCGGCGCAGCCTCACGGTTGCCCGGGCGCTCTTCTTCTCTCGACTGTCCGCAGTGCGGACGGCTGCCCCTTTCTGATTCACTCGATGGTCGAGCCGACTCGGCGGATACGCTTCTCCCACCCGCTGCCATCCTTCTTGAGGTACCAGGCGACAGAGCTGGTCTGCTTTTGGTACTCGCGACCGACGCGTCCCCTCGCCCGATCGACTACATCCTTCATCAGCTCCTTGAAGCCCTCTTGGTCCTTCTGTGAAGCAGACGGAGCGAGACAGTTCCGGGCGAGCTGCTCCAGCATCAGTGCGTAAGTCCAATTCTCCTGCTGCCTATCCAAGAGGTAAGCGGCCGAATAGGCCGGCATGCGCGCTCCGCATAGCTGCTTGCTTACTCCGGACCTTACTTGCGTGAAGCCATTCTGTTTCAACAGCGCAGCGCACTTGTCAACGGCTCCAGAGCCGAGGTGACTGGCATCAAGGAGCTTTTGGAACACATCTTTGTCCGGGATGCTGTCGCCGATTCTCCACGACAGGTCGATCACGGGGAACGCCACAGCAAAGGCCGAGAACTCGTCGACATAGAAGTCTTGGTTGGGTCTCGCCCAATTCATGAAGTGCTGAGTCAACTTCATCGACGTGTCTTTCAGGATCGCGCCGAGCAGTGCCTCGTCATCGCTTCGCAGGAGCTGCAACACCTCTTGCATCGACTGTGGGCGTGCAGCGCTCTCCAATGCGAGACAGCGCTCCACGAGATTGAGGATCTTGCTCGAATTCCGACCGACGCCGTTCTTTGGGAAGACAGACAGCGTGTCGCGTTGTGCAACGCGTGTACGGCTGTCTGGCGGCGGGGCCCCTTCGATGACTTCGTACAACGTCGCGCCCAAGGCGTAGATGTCCGTCCAAGCGCCCAGCGCGCCGAAACTCGGCGAGAGTTGTTCCGGCGGTGCGTAGCCTGGGGTGAACGTCACGTCGGCCGCTCCATCGAGCGGCATCACCGCGCCGAAGTCCAGCAAAACCGGACTACCGTCAGCCCGGATCAGAACGTTATCCGGTTTCACGTCACGGTGAATCAATCCAACCGAATGTAGCTGCTGAAGTCCCTCGCAAAGGGGTCTCACAATCGCCTCAAGCTCATGGTCCGTGAGAGTGTCTCCGCGAGCTTTGGCGTACGCGCGCAGGGTACGGCCTGCTTCGTACTCCATCACAAGATAGGCAGTGTTATTGGCCTCAAAGTAGCGGACGGCCCGTGCAATGTTCGGGTGGGTGAACCTCGCCAAGGCTTGGGCCTCGTCGATATACGCGCCGCGCTGCCCTGAAAAGAGACGTAGATCCACCGAGCGATTTACGACCAGCCTTCCATCGCTCAGCCTCGTGACCAAGTGGTGCGGGGTGAACTCCTTAACTACGAACTGCTTCTTGAGATGCCTGTCCTCGGCCAAGTACGTTGTGCCGAAGCCGCCCTGCCCAAGCGTTCGCAGGACAATGTAGTCGGACAAGACTGCTCCGGACCTCAGGGGCGGTACAAGCTGCATGGGGACGTCACCGAACGGATCTGCGATCAGTATGCGAGCGCGAATCTGAAGCCGCAATCCGAACCGAACGCGTATGCCTGGTCCAGATGAGGCCGTGAACCGGCAGTGTCGGTCGCGCAGGAGTGCGGCCAAGTCGTGATGGCGTCGGAGCGGCCGTGCACGACGCCGAGCGTGGATTCACAGGAATCGACCAGGCTGCAAGCGAGCGTCGACTCAAACCGATGCGGCACTCAAGCTGGAGCCACCCACCATGACCGCCGGAAGTCCCCGATCCACCGAAAGGACTCATCGGCCGAGATATACCGCCGTGATCTGCTCGCGCTCGTGCCCCAACTCTTCGCTGATCGTGAGCCGCGCTTCGCGGTCGTCCTCGCGCTGCGAGGGGGTGAGGTCTCTCGACCGGGGCCCGCCGGCCGCTGGCGCTGGCCATCCGGTCAGCTCGCGGTAGCGCGTCTGCGCGTACTGATGGCGATGGCCGTGGATGCGGTGCGCGCCGGCCGCCGCGCACTGATACTCGAAGCGGCGCAGCTGCTCGACGTAGCTTCGCTCGGCCGGGATGAGGCTGCCCCTGCCGGCCAGTGCCTTGGCCTCGTCGAGGACCTGGCGCTGCTCCACGTTGCGGATCGGGATCTCGCGCGGCCGCCCACCCTTGGTCCAGGTGTCCTTGAGCGCCAGCCGGTCGCCTCGGTCGGCCCACTCCGGCCGGATCTTGATCGACTCCCCGCGCCGCAGGCCGAAGGCCGCCTGCAGCCGCAGCGACATCGCCGTGTACGGATCCGTGATCCTGGCGAGCTCGCCGCCGGTCAGTTGCCGCGCCTTGCTGACATTGGTCACGTACTGCCGGTTGCCGATGCCGTAGTGGTCGTTGTCGCGGGCGATGACGTTCTGCTTGCCGATCTTCTCGGCCCACCATCGCAGCTCCGCCATCCGGTTCTTGATCGTGCCCACGGCGAGGCCCTCCGCCTGCCAGCGCTCGACCAGGCCCTCGACGTGCTTAGGCTTGAGGCTTGCTGCAGCCATGTGTCGGTAGCCCATCTCGTGGAGCTGACTCGCCACCAGGTCGAGCACGCGCTCGCGATCGCGCTGGGTCGCGAAGCTGCCGTCGCGGTTGCGCCGGCACAGCTGCTTCAGCTCGTAGTTCAGGTTGCGCATTCGGTCGCTGCTGTCGGTCTCCGTCGTCGGTTCGGTCGGCTGCCCCTGAGGGCGGTTCGGGTTCGTTGTCGCTGGTGTGTATTCCGTCAGGTCAGTGTTTCTGTCCGTCCCGAACGCCTGGGCGTTGCGGGAACCACGAGGGACACGGGACACCACTCCCGTTTCGTGCCGAGTAACTGCTGGCCGCCGCGGCACGCGGCATTGGCGTCGATGGCGCTTCCTGCGGGAAGGCGATCCATCGGGTGAGCCATTGCCCCAAGGCTCTGGGTGCGCCGGTTGGCGCCATGGCTGACATGGCCCGCGGGGAGCGGGCGGGTGCAGACCGCGTTGCACGGTCCGAGGTTTTGACGCGCCAGGGAACCCGTCACGTGGGGTCGTCACTTGCGACAGCCCCGGCAAGACGCTCGTGCGCTGGGGCGGCGTGCGCGTCGTCACTACTGGCTGGCGCCGCGTAGTGACGACGCGGTTGGCGCAGGGGTACTGGGGCAGCGCGCGGGCGTGATTGCAGCAGTCGCGTCTCGGCTGATGCCGCTACGGTCCCGCATGCTCGACTGGGGCAGGGCAGGCGCTTCGTGTCCGAAGCCTGACGCGTATCTCCAGACCTTGCGGCCGCCGGGTTTCAGGAGATGAGGCCGGCGTGTGCGCCCACGGATGCGGGCAGGGCGATGCGGTGTCGGGCATCAGCCGGGCTGACTCAGCCAGCGTAAACGGAGCGATGCTGCGTCATGCGCTTGCCGTCTGCAACGGCAGTGGAGAGGCTGGGGCAGGGTCCCCGTTCGGCTGGTTGCACCGCTATCGCCGGTAGTGTCAGCACGGCTGACAGGCGGGTACCCCACGAGTCGTTGCGGGCAGCTTACCCACCGCCGCGCGAGTCTTGCGTGAGAGGCGCCGATCGCGCGGCCGTGGATAAGTCGTTCTGGTCGTCCTGCTACGCGATCGCGCCTCCCTCGCGGTGAGTATGACGGGCTCGTTCGTGCTGCAAGCGCTCTCCCGACCTGCGCACTGCTTCGTCGAGATGGTCGAGCAGTTCTCGCATCCGCGCGAAGCGCTCCAGGTCTTCGCCGTCGGAACGCTGCCGAAGTACCTCGCGTGCAGCCGGCTCCTGCGTCAGGCGAGCCAGAGCGACGCCGTGACGTCCCATCTGCTGAAGCGCGTCCGTAGCTTCCCGGGCCCGCTCCTGCAGAGATGCCAACGCCACTTGCGCGTCGCCGGAAAGAAACTCGCCGAGAGGACCGCCCAGGAGGCGGGCAAGGACGATCGCGGCAACGACGTCGACACTGAGGCCGAGGTCGGCCGTGTGCCGGAAGAGGTCGTCGAACTCGGCTGCAAGGCCGGATTCCGTCAGTAGATCGAGCGCGCCTGCAACGTCGAGCCGGGAAGCATTCGCATCGACAAGTTCGAGCAGTCGGCGATAGGGCTCTGGCAGGTCGAGAGGCAGTGAACGCCGCGGCGTCTCGATTTCGGAGAGGTCGAAGTCCTCCATGGCCGCGAAATCGACGCTGCGCGAATACATCGCACGCGGGGCCGCCAACGCATCCATGCTGAGGGACATCGCCACGCTGCCCACGCCACCCCAACCCGCCGCCAACGTCTGCGGGACCTTGCGCAGGGCCGGAAGGTCCTGGGCCTTTTCTTCGTCGGTCCTGGGCGCAACGATTAGCCAGTTGGTCCAAGGGCTCACGAGCCGGTAACGGAGCGCCGTCTCCAAGCCCGGCACATCGTCCAGTTCCTTCAGGCGGGCGGCGGCCGCCACGCGAGCCACCGTGGACAAGCCGTCCGCGGAAACGGAGGACGCCGTCGCTGGAAACGCCAACTCCTGTCGGACAGTCTCGCCCTTGTCCGTCTCAACTTCGAGGATCGCGGCGCCGTGCGCCGGCGCGCGATCGAAGCGTGCACAGGCGACCACCGTGTCACCCTCGAAGACCGCACCGATCCGGGCCGGAGTGATGCTCGCGGCACCATCGGGCCAGCGAACTGCCACCCGCTTCGCCCGCGGCGAGCGCATGCGTTCGAAGTGACGGACGACGCGGTCCGCCATGCCTTCGCGGGGCGACACCAGCTCGCATTCGCCGCCCGTGCCGACTGCGAGCTCGCGAACGAAAGCCTCCGAGACCGCACTGCCGACACCCACCGTGAAAATCCGGTGGCCGGACTTCTTCGCCTCCTCGACAACGGTCTCCCAATCGGAGACCTCTCCGTCCGTCACCAGAAAGACGTCGGCCGATTCCGAGCGGCCGGCCACCGCATAGGCCTCGCGCAGAGCGTTGCCGATCTCGGTGCCGCCCATGTTCGCGTCGAGCGCCTTGGCAAACCGCTTGGCCTTGGCGAGGTTGGTCTTGTTGCATGGAAGCGGCCGATCGGACATCACGTTGGTCGAGTTGCCGAACGCAATCAGGGCAATTCGATCGTGCGGTTGCAGCCCATCGAGGATGCCTTCGAGCGCCTGCTTCGCCTGCTCCATCGAGTCTCCCTGCATGGAGCCGGAGCAATCGATGACGATGGCGAGGTTAAGCGGACGCGGCTGCTGCAGTCCTGGGAAAAACGGCTGGAAGCTCGCCACGGCAGCCAGCCCGTCGCCGTCCTGGCCGCAGAGGACGAAGCTGCGTGTCGCCTGCGGGGCCTTCACGTTCAAGATGAAGTCGCGGTCCATGACCGCCTTGGGCTGACGCAGCGAGAGCACGACGCTCTCCGCCGACTTCAGGAGCTCGACGGCGTGCGATGGGCAGACGAATTGGGCATCACGCAGCGCACCGAGTACCTCGACGCGCAGCGAGAACTGGTTCTCGACCGTGAGAGACGCTTCCGGCGCCTCGTGCGGCAGATGCGGCGATTCGCCGAAGCGTGGCGCGATCGTGGTCGGCAGGAAGAACCGAAGCCGATCGCCTGCCCATCGATAGAGGATGGCGTAGCGGAAGGTGATCTTCGCCGTCTCCTGCGGGAGCAGATTGCCGACGTTCATCGTGAAGAGGCCCGGCTCGATCGCTTCAAGCATCACGGCCGCATCCCCGGCTTCGACCGCGTCCTCGTACTTCTCCTCCGCGGCCTTCTTTTCGACGACGACGCCTCTGAGCACGCGCGCGCCGATTTCGACCTCAAGCTCGAGAAGCACCGCATCGAGGGGCAGAGGGAACGTGTAGACCGCCTCGATGTTCACGCGCTCGTCGTTGCGGTAGGTCTGCGAGACCGTGACCTCCGCAAGCAGATCCTGCAGGACTGCAGAGACCGAGACGTCGCACAGGGCGACGCGTTCGCCCTCCAGGCCGGTCAGGGCCGATGCCAGCTTGTTCATTCTTTTTCCTCGCTTTCGTGAATCTGCGCGTACGCCTGCGTCACCGCGCGAAAGAAGGCCCGCACCTGTTCCGGCGTCAGGCCGGCGCGGCCGGGCTCCAGGGTGAGCTCGACGCCGTCGGCGACGACCAGGTGGCTCCAGACCTCGACAGTTCCGGCGCGCCGCGGCGTCGGGGGCAGGGGGCCGGCGGCCTGCTGCTTGAGCAACTCGCCGATCCGTTCCAGCGACAGCCCCGCCAGCTGCCACTTCCGCACCAGCAGTAGCTGCTCGACATGGCGCTGGGTGTAGTAGGCGCCCTTGCCGACGCCCTGTGGACGATCGATCAGTCCGGACTGGATGTAGTACCGGACGGTGCGGCGCGGCAACTCGGCAAGAGCCGCAATCTCGTCAAGGGTGAACGTCTTGGATTCGTTCATGCCAGCTATACTAGCCAGTATGACTGTGCTTAGCAACTGTCACGAAAGCGGGCGTCGCGATCGGCGGCACAACAAGCGGTCGAGCCGCAGCAATGGAGAGATCAGACAACTGCGTAACCGCCGCCGGCAAGTTTGCCGGCGGATCATGAGGCTCTTGCGTTTTCGTTTCGATCGTGACATAGTTCTGCCGCCGGCAAGTTTGCCGGCGGACATGTGAGCCTCTTCCGCCATGGCTTCAACCTCCCCTTTGTTCCCGTCCTCCGGGATCTCGGATCGCGCCGCGAAGGTGGGTTTTCGGTTTGGCGCCAAGGGCACGCACACGAGCCGAACGATGATGTTCGACGAACTCGCGGCGGTACTTGCGGCGGCGCCGGAAACGGCATCGCGCGAGGACTACGCGGCGGCGATCGTCGAGGGCAACTGCCTCGCCAAGGCGACCACCGCGACCCGGAGGCTCAGCAACCAGCGCCTCGGCGAGCTCTACGGCTTGGACCCGGGAATTCCGCTCTTTCGGGTGCTTCGGCGACTTTGGTCTGTCGACGCACCTGGCCGCCCGCTGCTGGCGCTGCAATGCGCACTCGCACGCGATCCTTTGCTTGCCGCGACCGTGTCGCCCGTGCTGGCGCTGGCCGCTGGAAGCGACGTCCAGCGCGACGCGATCAGGGCTGCCCTGAAGGACGCCGTCGATGAGCGCCTCAGCGAAGCGACCCTGGACAAGGTCATCCGCAACGTCGCCAGCTCGTGGGAGCAGGCCGGGCACCTCGTCGGGCGAACCTTCAAGAAGCGTGCGCTGGTGCAGGCGACTCCCGGGAGCGTCGCCTTCGGCCTGTATCTCGGTCACGCCGTCGGTTTTCGCGGCGCCTCACTCTTCGCGACCGGTTGGGTGTCGCTGCTCGATTGCACGCCCGTCGCGGCCCGCGATCTCGCCATCGAAGCCAAGCGCATCGGGCTCATCGATCTGCGCATCGCGGGCGATGTCGTCGACCTCGCGCTCGATCGACTGGACCCTGCAGAAGGACGGAGCTGACATGGCCCGCATCGAAGACCTGGCAGATCGTTTTGGTCGGCACATCGCGACGCCCTGGCAGCGGACCGTCTCGGGTGCTCAGCGTGTGGTCATGCTCGTGTACGACAAGGAACTCGAACGGACGCTGAGGGCGAGAAAGGTGGCGTTCGAGACGGCGACGCGGCAGGCCGGACACGACTGGCACGAGCTGGACATCTCCGAGGCGTTCGCCGCGTGGATGGCCGCCGACGACTACCGCGAGGAGTACTTCGCCGCGCCCGAGGACCTTCAGCTCAAGCTGCAGGCCGAGTTCCCCGAGTACGTGGCCGAACGGCTCCGCGCCATCCTCAATGGCCCCGAGATCACCGACGACTCCGTTGTCGCGCTGTTCGGCGTTGGCGCGCTGTTCGGCTTCGCTCGGCTGTCGCACATCCTGAAGATGGTCGAGTCCGACATCAAAGGGCGCCTCGTCGTGTTCTTTCCAGGGCACCTCGAGCGCAGCAACTACCGCCTGCTCGATGCCCGCGATGGCTGGAACTACATGGCCGTGCCCATCACCCTGCACGGGGACGGAGGAGTGCAATGAAGATCAAGGACGTTCTGCAGCGAGATCCGGATACCTTCCCCCTGGTCAACCAGGGGCAGGCGCGGATCGTCGACAGCCATAACGCAAAGGCACTCGAAGAGCTGCGCGGCGAACTCTCGACGTTCGTGTGCGAGGGCCAGTACGCAGACGGCGTGCAGAGGATCATCCGCTCGTACCTCGACAGCCTGGGCAAGACCAACCAGAAAGCCGCATGGGTCAGCGGCTTCTTCGGCAGCGGCAAGTCGCACCTGCTCAAGATGCTGTGCCACCTGTGGCAGGACACCGCCTTTCCAGACGGGGCGACTGCGCGAGCCATCGTCCCCGCCATGCCGGACGAGTTGCGCGAACTCCTGCGCGAACTCGACACCGCTGGCCGCCGCGCCGGCGGCTTGCTCGCGGCGGCGGGTTCGCTGCCCAGCGGAACCACCGATCAGGTCAGGCTCACGATCCTGGGCATCCTTCTCCGCGCTGTAGGTTTGCCGGAGCAGTACCCCCAGGCACGCTTCTGCCTGTGGCTCCATTCCCAAGGCTACTTCGACAAGGTGAAGGCTTCGATCGAGGCCGCCGGCAAGGCATTCGACCGGGAACTGAACAACCTGTACGTCAGCGGCCCGATCGCGAAGGCGCTGCTGGCTTGCGATCCGGGCTACGCATCGAGCGACGCCGAGGCGCGGCAAACGCTGCGCGCAAGCTACCCGCCGATGGCGCGCGACATCACGACCGAAGAGTTCCTCTCCGCCGTCAAAGAGGCACTCAAGCTCCACGGTCGCGATGGACGCACGCCCTGCGTCCTGCTCATCCTCGACGAGGTGCAGCAGTACATCGGCGAATCCAACGACCGCTCGGTGCTCGTGACCGAGGTCGCCGAGGCGGTGTGCAAGCAGCTCGACAGCCAGGTGATGATCGTTGGCGCGGGCCAGAGCGCGCTGACGGACGTGCCCTTGCTGCAGAAGCTGATGGACCGCTTCACGATCCGCGTGCCGCTGTCGGACGCCGAAGTCGAGCAGGTGACCCGCAAGGTCTTGCTGCATAAGAAGCCCGCGTCGGTGGGCGAGGTTCGCAAGCTGCTCGACGCCAACGCTGGCGAGATCTCGCGGCAGTTGCAGGGCACGCGCATCGGTGAGGTCGTCGAAGACCGCGCGGTCATCGTCGAGGATTACCCGCTGCTGCCGGTGCGCCGGCGGTTCTGGGAGAACTGCTTCCGGCAGATCGACGCGGCAGGGACCCACAGCCAGTTGCGCTCCCAACTGCGCATCATCTACGACGCGATCAAGAAGATCTCCGGCCGCCCCCTTGGTGCCGTGGTTCCCGGTGACGAGCTGTTCGAGGCGCTCGCGCCCGAAATGGTCAACACCGGTGTGCTGCTGCGTGAGATCAACGAACGCATCATCCAGGTCGGCAAGTCCGACGGCGCGTTGGCACAGCGCGTCTGTGGCCTCGTCTTCCTGATCGGAAAGCTCACCCGCGAGAGCGGGGCCGACATCGGCGTGCGCGCCAAGAAGGAGCACCTGGCCGACCTGCTGGTTGAAGACCTGACGGCCGACAACGGCAAGCTGCGCTCGGATGTCGGAGCCGTTCTCGAGAAGCTGGCCAAGGACGGCGTTCTCATGCAGGTGGGCGACGAGTACCGGCTGCAGACGCGCGAGGGCAGCGAATGGGACCGCGAGTTCCGCAACCGCCAGACGAAGCTCAACAACGACGACGCAGCGGTTCAGTTCCAGCGTGACCAGCTCCTGTATTCCGAGACCGACAAGATCGTCCGTGCCGTCAAGCTGATCCAGGGCGCCGCCAAAGAACCGCGCCAGTTCCTGATCTCGCGCGACGCCACGCCGCCGGACACCGACGGCGCCAGCATCCCGGTGTGGATCCAGGATGGCTGGTCGGCCGCCGAGAAGCAGATGGTCGATGCCGCGCGTGCCGCTGGCGCGACGAGCCCGATCCTCTACGTCTTCATCCCGCGCCAGTCGGCCGAAGACCTGCGCCGCCTGATCGTCGAGGCCGAGGCGGCACAGCAGACCCTCGCCGCCAAAGGCATCCCCACGGGGGACGAGGGGCGCGAGGCGCGCCAGAGCATGGACAGCCGGTACGCGAAGGCGGCGGGCGAGCGCGACCGCCTGGTGCGCGAGATCGTGGCCAATTCGAAAGTTTTCCAGGGCGGCGGCAACGAGCTGATCCGCCTGACGCTCGAAGAGCGCATCCGCGACGGCGCCGCGGACTCGCTGGTCCGTCTGTTCCCGCGCTTCAAGGATGCGGACTCCGGCGCGTGGGAAGCGGCGATCAAGCGCGCACGCGACGGCGCGGATCAACCCTTCCAGCCCGTCGGCCATGCCGATGCGACGGAGAAGCATCCGGTCTGCATGCAGGTGATCTCAGCGATCGGTGCCGGCAAGATTGGCGGAGAAATCCGCAAGGCCTTGCGCGCATCGCCCTATGGCTGGCCGCAGGACGCGATCGATGCGGCGCTGATCGCACTGCACCGGTCGCAGCACATCACGGCCACCTCCAACGGCGTGGCCGTTGCACTCGGGCAGCTTGACCAGAACAAGATCGCCAAGGCCGAGTTCCGTGTCGAGCATGCGACGCTCTCGGTCCAGGATCGGCTGCTGCTGCGAAAGCTGCTGACGCAGCTCGTTCAATGCAAGAGCGGCGAAGAGGGTGCCAGGGCACCCGAGTTCCTGACCGCGCTGGTAAACCTCGCGCGAGCTGCCGGTGGCGACGCGCCGCTACCGCTGCAACCGGCTACGACGGATATCGAGGACATGCAGCGCCTGGTGGGCAACGAGCAACTCGTTGCGATCAAGGACAAGGCCGCCGACCTCGAATCGCGGATCAAGACCTGGACGGCGGCGCGCGACCTGGCCGCCAAGCGCCTGCCTTCGTGGGCGGTGGTCGAGCATCTCGCGCGTCATGCCGGCGATCTGCCGGGCATGCAGCCCCACCTCGACCAGATCGAGGCGATTCGCACCCACCGCTTGCTGCTGGAGCCGACGGATTCGGTCGCGCCGATCAGGGTGGCCATTGCCGGCCTATTGCGTGAGGCCGTCAACGGTTCGCATGCCGATCATGTCGCCGCGTACGACGAGGCGCTCGCCGCGCTGGCGGGCAACGAGAACTGGGCCAAGCTCGACCCGACGCAGCAGGCCGGCATCCTCGCTGCTGTCGGCCTCACGGCACCCGTGAAGCCCGACGTGTCCAGTGATGAGGCGCTTGGCCGGCACCTTGATGGTCGCCCGTTGAAGGTCGCCTTGGCGGAACGCGACGCGATTCCGGGGCGGGTCCAGCAGGCCATCGAACGTGCGGCCAAGTTGTTGGAGCCGAAGGTGCAGACCGTCAGCCTCGAACGCAGCACGCTGCGATCGGAGCAGGAGGTCGATGCTTGGCTCGGGCGCCAGAAGTCCAGGCTGCTCGAGGGTCTGAAGCAGGGGCCGGTGCTGGTCAACTGATAGGGCAAAACGCATGACCACACTCACCCGCGAGCTTCGTCGCTCGCTCGAAAGCACCGTGCGAGCGGCTCGCCGCACCGCCGAGGTCGGCGCACGCAAGGTCATCGAGCAGCTTGCCGTACACCACCACGAGCCCTGGCCGATCATGACGCCGGCGCAACGCGAGCTGCGCAATCGTCTGCGCGCGCACGGCAGGCAGCTCGGCGATCGGCGCGACGAACGTCGCGGTATGCAGGGCATCGATCGGCTGACGACCGAATGCGCGTACGAGCATTGGCATCGCATGCTCTTCGCCCGCTATCTGGCTGAGTGCGAACTCCTTATAGAGCCGCAGTCCGGCGTGGCGATCTCGCTCGCGGAGTGCGAAGAGCTGGCCCGCGCCGAGGGGCGCGACTGGCTCAAGCTCGCCGCCGACTACGCGCAGCGCATGCTGCCGCAGATCTTTCGCTCCGGTGATCCGGTGCTCGAAGTGGCGCTCCCGCCGGAGACGCGCTCATCGCTCGAAGACCTGATGAAGGCACTGCCGCGCGACGTGTTCGTCGCCGACGACAGCCTCGGATGGGTGTATCAGTACTGGCAGGCGGACCGCAAGGAAGAAGTCAACCGGTCGGAGAAGAAGATCGGGGCCGACGAGCTGCCGGCGGTGACGCAGTTGTTCACCGAGGACTACATGGTGCTCTTCCTGCTGCACAACACGCTGGGCGCGTGGTGGGCAGGCAAGGTGTTCGCGGCAAGCCCGCATCTCGCCCAGTCGGCATCGAACGAGGGTGAACTGCGCGCGGCCTGCGCGGTCGGCGATGTCGAGTGGACCTACTTGCGCTTCGTGCGTGAGGAAGGGAAACCGTGGCGTCCCGCTGCCGGAACGTTTGACGGGTGGCCCAAGGCGGCCAAGGACATCACGCTGCTCGACCCTTGCATGGGCAGCGGGCATTTCCTGGTGTTCGCGCTGCCGATGATCGCCGCGATGCGGGCCACCGAAGAGCGGCTTTCGGTAGAAGTGGCCATCGAAGCCGTGCTGCGCGACAACCTGTTCGGGCTCGAGATCGACCCGCGCTGCACGCAGATCGCGGCGTTCAATCTCGCGCTGGCCGCCTGGCGGCGGATTGGTTACCGGCAACTTCCTCCCCTGCACCTCGCCTGCTCGGGGCTTTCGCTGGGTGTGTCCAAGGCCGAATGGTTGAAGCTCGCCGAGCGCGCCGCGCAGGCGCTGCCGGTGCCGCCGAAGACCGACCTGCTTGGCACCGAGGACAACCTGTTCTCGGATGCGATGAAGCGGGGGTTCGAGCGGCTGTACGACCTCTTTGCGCGCGCGCCTTGGCTGGGCAGCCTGATCGACCCGCGCGCTGCCGGTGGCGATCTGATCGAGCACGGCTTTGACGACCTCGAGCCGCTGCTCGCGAAGGTGATGGGAAAAGCCGAGACAGCGGAGCTTGCGGAGATGGCGGTCGCGGCGCAGGGGCTGGCGAAGGCGTCACAGATCCTTGGCAGCCGCTTCACGCTTGTGGCGACCAATGTGCCTTACTTGGGCCGCGGAAAACAAGATGAAGTGCTGCGGAGCCACTGTGAAAAGGAGCATCCGGAGGGCAAGGCAGACCTATCAACTTGCTTCCTCGAAAGATGTTCCGCGTCGTGCGAGCGTGGTGGAACGTTCGCACTTGTGACTCCGCAAAACTGGTGGTTTCAACCGAGTTCTACTGCGCTGCGTAAGGGGCTGCTCGGGTCGTCGTCCCTCAACTTCCTGGTGACGCTTGGCGAAGAGGCTTGGCAGAGCTTTGGTGATCGCGGTCCCGTCGCGGCACTGATCGTTGGCACTAGCGCTCAGCCGAAAGGTGAATTCATCGTCGCTGGCATTGATGCTCTTCCGAGAAAGTCGATCGAGGACAAGACACAGGAGCTACTTTGCGGCGACGTCGTTCTTCCTCGGCAAGCCGACCTCGCATCCAATCCGGACTCTCGGTTGGCGTTCAGTTCGATTAACTCGGCGAACTTGCTTGCGAACGTCTGTGAAAGTTGGCAGGGACTGGTGACGTCCGATAACCCGAGGTTTGTGTTGCAGTTCTGGGAGGCATCGGGAGACGGTTGGCGTCCATTCATCAGCAGCCCTGCCAAGACCCGGCTGTATGGAGGGCGTGAGTGCGTGGTTGCCTGGAACGACGGAGTTGGGCCGCTACATACAGAGGGTCGCGCACACAATTTTCCTCCAAAGAGTGCATTAGGTCGTCGGGGTGTCCTCGTGTCGCAGGTTCGTAGTCTTGCGGCGACGATCTATACAGGGGAGATCTTCGCGCACGGCAGTTCTCCTGTGATTCCTGCCGACGAAAGTATCCTTGCCCCGCTTTGGTGCTTCCTGTCTTCAAACGAATACGAAACGGCGGTGCGACTAATCGACAAGAAGCTCGCCGTGACGAATGGCAGCCTACTCAAGGTTGAATTCGATCTGGCCAAATGGAGTGCCATAGCCGCCGATCGCTTTCCCGAAGGCCTGCCAGTCGCTGCATCTGGCGATCCAACACAGTGGCTATTCGACGGTAGGGTCAACCAATCAGAAGCGCCGCTCCAGGTCGCAGTCGCCCGTCTCGTCGGGCATGCGTGGCCACGCCAGATCGGCGCCGAGTTCCTCGGATGCGGTGAGGTTGGGTCCGATGACCTTGCTGGGCATGCCGATCACGACGGCATCGTCACCCTCAATTCAGTCAAGGGCGAGCAGCCGGCGGGTGCCAGGCTGCGGGCGCTGTTATCCGACGCCTTCAGTGCCGACTGGTCCGCAGCGAAGCTGGATAGCCTGCTCGGCCAGATCGGCTTCGCCGGCAGGACGCTAGATGACTGGCTGCGCGACGGCTTCTTCGAGCAGCACTGCGAGCTGTTCCATCAGCGACCGTTCGTCTGGCACATCTGGGATGGTCGCCGCGACGGCTTCCATGCGCTGGTGAACTACCACCGCCTGGCTGCGCCGAACGGCGAGGGGCGTCGCACGCTGGAGAAGCTGCTGTATTCGTATCTCGGCGACTGGCTAGACCGGCAGCGCTCTGACCAGAAGGCCGGCATTGAGGGCGCGGACGCGCGCGTCGCCGCGGCGGAGCACCTTAAGACCGAGTTGACGAACATCCTCGCCGGCGAGCCGCCCTACGACCTCTTCGTCCGCTGGAAGCCACTCGCGGAGCAACCGATCGGCTGGGAACCGGACATCAACGACGGTGTTCGGATCAACATCCGCCCCTTCATGACTGCGAAGCCTCTCGGTGCACGCGCCAAGGGCGCCTGCATCCTGCGAACGACGCCCAAGATCAAGTTGGACAAGGACCGTGGCAAGGAACCGCAGCGTCCGCGCGAGGACTTCCCGTGGTTCTGGGGCTGGGATCCTGACAACAAGGATGACCAGAAGGACTTCGGCGGCCGCGGCAAGGAACCGGACGGCAACCGCTGGAACGACCTGCACTACACGCGGGCCTTCAAGCAGGCGGCCAGAGCCAAGCGCTCCAAGAGCAACTGACTGACGCGGGGAACGGTATGCCGCATAACGTGGATTCGATGGCCTACTACGGCGAAGTGCCTTGGCATGGTCTGGGCACCAACATTCCGGAGCGGGCGAACTCCGAGCAGATGATCGTTGCCGCCGGGCTTGACTGGTCGGTCGAATCCCGTCCGGCGCGCGGAGCAAGGAAAGACAAGAAGGAGCGTTACTCACGTTACGAGATCGTCCGGCTCCCGCGTCCGCATAGGTCGGAGCACGAGACGCTGCTTGGCGTCACGAGCCGGTTCTATGTGCCGCTGCAGAACAAGGAGGCCTTCGAGTTCTTTGATCCGGTTGTTGGCGATGGAAAGGCGTGCTTCGAGACGGCGGGTGCGCTCGGCGAGGGTGAGTGTGTCTGGGTGCTCGCGAAGATGCCCGAAGTCATGGAGATCGTGCGCGGCGATGAGTGCTTGCGTTACCTGCTGCTGTCGAATCGGCATGACGGCAAGGGCTCAGTTTCCGTGAAGTTCACGGCTGTGCGCGTCGTCTGCCAGAACACGTTGATGCTTGCGATGCAGGACGGCGAGTCCGTGTTCCGCGTTCGCCACAGCAAAGTGATGAATACCCGGCTGGCAGAGATTGGAGAAGTGCTCGGCATGGCTCGGCAGATGTACGAGCAATGCGGCGAGCTCTTCAAGGCGATGGCGGCGAAGGCGTTGTCGTCGAACAAGCTCGATCAGTTTCTCGAAGCGGTGTATCCCAAGACGGATGCGCAGAAGAAGTCCGGAAAGCGCCCGGAGAAGTGGGAGCGGGTTATCGAGTTGATCGAGACGCGCCCGGACCTGCAAATGCCTGGCGTGCGAGGGACACTCTGGGGCGCCTACAACGGGGTCACTCGGTTCGAAGACTACCGCCACACGCGCACAACCGAGACCACCAGCGCACGTCTGAACCGTGTCTGGTTCGGCGACAGCGCGGACGCCAAGCTGCGGGCGCTCGTCGCCGCACGTTCCCAACTTGCAGCGTAGCCAAGTGATGCCGACTTCACCTCACGGAGCTGCTACGTTGCTCGATGCGCTTAGCGCATCCCTTGCCGCAGCTACCCGCTCACCCGAAGGCGTTGCCGATCCCGTTGCGTTGCTGTGGACCGATACGGACGGTCAGTGGAGGCCGCTCCTACCGGCCCTTCAGAAGGCTTGCGCTCACCTGTATGTCCTGGGCGACTACGACCCGGCGCAGCGCACCGGGCCGGCCATCTGGCTCAAGTGCGTCGTCGACCGGACGCTGCCCGACTTGGCGCCACCGCCCGGCGCCGTGCCCATCCTGTACTTGCCTGGTGTCAGCCGGCAGGAGCTGCGCGCGGGCGGAGACTGCCCCGATCTGCTCCACCCGTTGATCGAGCTTCAATACCGCGGAGCGGTGTGGCACCAGAAGAACGGCCGAGATTGGACGGTGGAGGCGTTCATGACCTCCGAGGCGGCGTTGGGTCTCGACCTGTCGCTTGACATGCGAACGCGCGAGGCGCTGATGCGCGCGTTGCCGGTGCTGGCTACCGAGCCCATTGCGCCGCTCAGAGGGCGCCGACTCGATGCCGACGACTTCGACCGACTTTCGGTCGGCGATCCCGTTCGCGATCTGCTGGGCTGGATGTCGGAGCCTGAAGCGTTCCAGGCTCGCTGCGACACGGCGAGGTGGGAGGCGTTCCGGAACATCTGCACTCGCGAGTTCGGGTTCGACCCCGACAAGGATGGCCCGGCGCGGGCGGGCGACCTGATGCTCAACGGCAATGGCAAGTGGGAGGATGTCTGGCGCCGGTTCCGCGATGCGCCACGGGGTTACCCCGGCGTCACCGAGCTGCTTCGTCACGCTAGGCCGCGTGATCTGCTCGTTGACCGAGCGCGCCAGCCGCAGGTGAACGACGAGCAGGAGGCTCAGCTCCGATATGCGTTGGAGGCCGTGGTGGCCATGCCGCACGAGAAGCTGTGTGCCCGTGTTCTCGAGCTGGAGGCAGAGAACCGCGATCGGCGATCCTGGGTTTGGGCCGATCTTGGCTACAGCATGATGGCGCACGCGCTGGAACCCCTGGCAAGGCTGGCAACCCTGGCGCGCTCTGCGCTGGGCGGCGTGTCGCTGACGGCGATGGCGGCCGACTATGCCACCGAAGGTTGGCGCTGTGATCGAGCTGCGCTCGATGCAATGAACCATGCGAGGTCGCCTTCAGACAATGCACTTGTCGCCAAGGTGGTGCGTGCGCTCTACGCGCCGTGGTTGGACAAGTCCGCCCGCAGGTTCCAGGAACTCGCCACCCAGAACGAGGCCGAGTACCGCCGGCTGGTCTCCGGCGTGAAGGCAGAGCCGGAGACCTGCCTGGTGTTCGCCGACGGTCTGCGATTCGATGTCGCGGGCATGCTTCAGGAGCGGTTGGAGCAACGTGGGCTGAGAGTGAAGCTTGGGCATCGCCTTGCGCCGTTCCCCACGGTGACCGCCACTGCCAAGCCAATCGCCTCGCCGGCTCATGCGGCGTGTGAAGGCGCCGCATCGGCCGAGGATTTCAACCCCGTCCTTGCGACCAGCAAGCAACCGGTGAGCGCCTCGCGCCTGCGCGACGAGATGGCTCGGCATGGTGTTGAGATACTGGACGCTGACGAGACGACGCTGGCCGCCAACACCGAAAAGGGTGGCTGGACAGAGATCGGGCGTCTGGACGAGATGGGCCATTCACTGGGGGCTTCGCTCGTGCGGCACATCGACGTCGAGATCGAGGCAATTGCCGAACGCGTCTCGGCGTTGCTCGGCACGGGGTGGACGCGCGTTCGTGTGGTGACCGATCACGGCTGGCTGCTCGTGCCGGGCGGCATGCCCAAAGTGGAGCTGCCGGCTCACCTGGTTGCCACCAAGTGGGCGCGGTGTGCCTCCGTGCAAGGCGAGTCGAGCCCGAACGTGCCCACGTTCGGGTGGTTCTGGAACGCCCACGCACGCATCGCCTCGCCGCCGGGTATTGGCTCGTTCATCGTCAACACCGAATACGCCCATGGCGGGGTCAGCCCGCAGGAGTGCGTTGTGCCCGACATGCTGGTGGAGCAGGGCGAAGTCGCGTTGAAGGCGCAGATCATCGAGATCAGCTGGCGGGGGATGCGCTGCCGGGTCGTCGTTGACACGAACGCCGCGGGACTGCGCGTCGAACTTCGACGCAACTGGAAGCAGGCCGATCCGGAAGGGCAGCGCATCGCCACGGCCAAGGATCTGGGCAGCAACGGTCAAGCGAGCCTGGCCGTCGAGCGCGACGATTACGAGGGAACGGCAGCGATGGCCGTCGTCCTCGATGCAACGGGACGGGTGCTCGACTATCGGCCCACGACGATTGGAGAAGGGCAATGAGCATGGAATTGGATGCGCTGGACAGGCTCGCGGCGTCGGCCTTCGACGGTTACCTGGTTCGCAAAGACCTCGTACGCAAGTACTCGCGCCAGTACCCGGTGCCGACCTACGTCGTCGAGTTTCTGCTGGGCCGCTACTGCGCGAGCGTCGACGAGAACGAGATCAACGAAGGTCTGCAGATCGTCGAGAAGCAGCTCAAGGATCGCACGGTGCGCACCGGCGAGGAGGAACTGTTCAAGGCGCGAGCCAAGGAAACAGGGTCGGTCAAGCTGATCGACATCGTTCGCGCCCGGCTCGACGCGAAGAACGACTGCTACCTGGCCGAGCTGCCGAGCCTTGCGCTGCGCGATGTCCGCATCGAAGACCAGACGGTCCGCGACAACGAGCGCATGCTGACCGACGGCTTCTATGCGGAGGTGACGCTGAGCTACGACGGCGTCATTGCCCAGCAGACGGGAGGGCGGCCTTTCAAGGTGGACGCCCTGCGGCCGATCCAGATGTCGAAGTCGGATGTGCTGGATGTGCTCATGAAGGCGCGGCAGACCTTCTCCGTAACGGAATGGATCGACTTCCTGCTGCGCTCGATCGGCCTGGAAGCGTCGGCGCTCTCCGATCGCGCCAAGAAGGTCGTCCTCCTGCGGATGGTGCCCTTCGTCGAGCGGAACTACAACATGGTCGAGCTCGGCCCCCGCGGAACGGGCAAGAGCCACCTGTTCCAGCAGATCTCGCCGTACTCGCATCTGATTTCCGGCGGCAAGGCGACGGTGGCGAAGATGTTCGTCAACAACTCGACCGGGCAGAGAGGCTTGGTCTGCCAGTACGACGTGGTCTGCTTCGACGAGGTATCGGGCATCTCGTTCGATCAGAAGGACGGCGTCAACATCATGAAGGGTTACATGGCGTCCGGCCAGTTCAGCCGCGGCAAGGAGAACATTCGCGCCGACGGCAGCCTCGTCATGGTCGGCAACCTGGACGTGGACGTCGAGCAGCAGCAACGGGTCGGACATCTGCTGAGCCCGCTGCCCCCGGAGATGCGCAACGACACGGCCTTCATGGACCGCCTGCACGCCTACGTGCCCGGATGGGACTTCCCGAAGCTGAATCCCACCGAGCATGTGACCGACCATTTCGGCCTCGTCAGCGACTTCCTCAGCGAATGCTGGGACCGGCTGCGCGCTGGAAACCGTGTGTCCGTCATGCAAAGCCGGGTGCATCTCGGTGGCGCGCTGAGTGGGCGTGACATCGAGGCCGTGAACAAGACCGTGAGCGGCTTGGCCAAGCTCTTGTTCCCGGATCCCCAGATGCCAGTCTCGGACGAGGACCTCGAGTGGATGGTGCGCCTGGCGCTGGAGTCCCGTCGGAGGGTCAAGGAGCAACAGCGGCGGGTGTTCAAGAGCGAGTTCCGCAACACCCACTTCAGCTACATCCTCGGTCCCGAGGGCGTCGAGCAGTTTGTCTCCACTCCTGAGCAGCACAGCGACGAGGCGATCGAGACCGACCCGCTGCCTCCTGGCCAGGTCTGGGGTGCGAATCCGGGATCAGGGGAGACGGGCGCAGGGCTCTACAGGATTGAAGTCACCTGCGGACGCGGCAGCGGCGTCAAGATCCTCAACCAGCCCACGCCACCCGCCTTTCGCGAAAGCGTCAAGGTCGGCGAGCAGAACCTCTACACGCGCTCGAAGGAGCTTGTCGGCGACCGCAATCCGCGCGAGGAAGAGTTCTCGGTCCAGATGCGTGCGATGGACTCGGACAAGGCGGGGGCGGGCCTGGGCCTTCCCGTGCTGGTCGCCCTGTGCGGGTCGCTGCTCAACAAGAACACGCGAGGTGGAACGGTGGTCGTCGGGGCGCTGAACCTCGGCGGATCGGTCGAGTTGATTCCCAATGCGGCACGGATCGTCGAACTCGCGATCGACAAGCAAGCGCAGACGATCCTGATGCCGGTCGCAGCGCGCCGCCAGTTGAACGATTTGCCAGACGACTTGTGGACGAAGATCAGCATCGAGTTCTACAAGGACTCGGCTGACGCTGTGTTCAAGGCGCTGGTGGAGTGACAGCGCGGATCATGCGGTTTCTTCATTGCGCTGACATCCATCTTGATAGCCCGCTGCGCGGACTGGAGCGCTATGAGGGCGCGCCGGTGGAGCAGGTCCGTGGCGCGACCCGAAGAGCCTTCGAGAACATGGTCCAGTGTGCGCTCCGGGAGAAGGTGGACTTCGTGGTCATTGCAGGTGACCTCTATGACGGCGATTGGCCGGACTTCAATACAGGGCTCTTCTTCGCGAAGGGGATGGCGCAGCTCGGCGAATCAGGCATCGCTGTCTATGTGGTTCGAGGAAATCACGACGCCGCGAGCAAGCTGACGCGATCTCTTCCACTTCCGAAGAATGTCCACTTGTTCCCGGACAAGGCCCCCAAGACGCTGACCGACGACAACCTCGGGCTGGCGGTCCACGGGCAGAGCTTTGCGACGGCTGCAGTCTTCGATGACCTCGCCGCCGACTACCCACGCGCTGTCCCGGGCTACTTCAATCTCGGGGCGTTGCACACGTCGCTGACCGGGAGGCCCGGCCACGACAACTACGCGCCAACCACTGAGCTGATTCTCAAGTCCAAGGGCTACGACTACTGGGCACTGGGTCATGTCCACGCGCGGGAGATCGTCTCTCGCGATCCCTGGGTCGTGTATCCCGGCAATCTGCAAGGGCGGCATATCAGGGAGCAGGGTGCAAAGGGCTGCGAACTGGTCACCATTGAAGACGGCAGCATTGCCACGGAGTCGGTAGCGCTCGATGTATTGCGCTGGAGCGAGATCGCTATCGACGTCGGCGGGATGCAGGACCTCGACGCGTTGCTTGATCGCGCAGCAGTCGACGTGAGGACTGAGCTTTCAAGAGCCGACGGACGGATCGTCGGGGTGCGCCTGCGGTTGCACGGCGCGGGTGCTGTGCACCGCGAGGTGTCCGCCCGGCCAGAGGTAATCGCCGAACAGTTTCGAGCCGTCGCGTTGGACGCATCCGGCGGTAACGCCTGGGTGGAGAAGGTCGATCTCCGCGTTCGTCCTCCGTTCGAGATCGATCGATTCGCCGCTGGCGATGATCCGGTTGCCCTTCTCGTCAGGGAGATCAAGGCGCTGGCACAAGATCAGGGAACACTGACTTCGTTTGCGAACGATGCCCTGAGAGAGCTGAAGCAGAAGCTTCCTGCCGAGCTGAGCCAGGACGAGGAGCTGCGGCTCGACGCACCGGACGTCCTCAGAGAGCTTCTGCGTGACGCCGAGGGTGAGCTGCTGGCGCGCCTCGCCGGTCAAAAGGGCGCCCAGTGAAGTTTGCGCGTCTGTACCTGAAGGCGTTCGGCCCGTTCCGGGACCGCGTCATCGAGCTGCCCACGGGTGCCGGCAACGACTTTCATGTGATTTTCGGACCTAACGAGGCTGGCAAGTCCACGATCCTCCGCGCGGTCACCGGTTTCCTGTTCGGCATACCGGAGCGGACGGGCGATGCTTTTCTGCACGACTACAACGCCCTGCGGGTGGGCGCCACGCTACTGCTTCCGGACGGAAGTCGATCGTCGGCAATGCGTCGGAAGGCGCGCAAGGTGACGCTCTTTGCCGTTGACGAAACTACGGGTGCCGAGATTACGGAACGGCCACTGCCGGAAAGCGCTGCGTCCGATTTGGTTGGCGGGCTCGACCTGAGCCTCTACCAGAACCTGTTCGGCTTGGACCTCAACGGCCTGGTCGCTGGAAGCGAGGAATTGCTGCGCGGTGAGGGAGAGGTGGGACGCAGCTTGTTTCAGGCGGCGGCCGGTCTCGCAAGCCTGCGTACCGTTATCGCAGACCTGGACGAGGAAGCGGCAGCCATATTCAAGGCTCGTGGTTCCACGGGACGCCTGAACCGCGCGCTGAGCGAGTTCGACGAGCAAAAGCGAGTTCTCAAGGACGCGACGGTTCGCACCTACGTCTGGGAGACGGCGGAGCGCGAGCACCGGCAGGCCGAACTGAGGCACCAACAGCTGCGTGAGGCGCTCAAGGACAAGCGGTCGGAGCAACAACGTCTACAGCGCATCCGCGCGAACCTGCCATTGCTTGCTGAACGTGCGGCCAAGCAAGAGGAGGCGGAGGGTCTTGCGCACATCCCGCTGCTCCCATCCGAGGCGCCCCAGCTGCGCGCTGCCGCGCAGGAGCGTCTTCGCAGTGCCGAAGACGCCAAGCAGGCGGCCGAGGCCCGATTGGCACAACTCAAGGCCGCCGCGGCGGACCTGATCGTCCGTGAGGGCGTCCTGGAGCATGCGAGCGTCATCGAACAGGTATTCCATGCGATCGACGGCTATCGGGCGGCGCGCGACTCACTACCGCGTCTGGTTCGCCAACGTACTGACTTGTCGGAAGCGATCCGGAAGCTGCTCGCGGAAGTCGGATTGCAATGCGACGTAGCTCAGGCTTCCGGGCTGTTGCCGCCGGAAACGCTGGTCGCTCGCGTGCAGTTCCTCATCGATGAGCATGGGCGCCTTACGGATCGTGATGAGCAGCTGGACGTACAGATTCGCACCAAGGAAGCGGCGATCGAGCGCTTGAAGGATCGTCTCGCCTCCCTGCCGGAGTCCGCACGGGTAGACGAGCTGGAGACGTCTCTGGCGAGCGTTGCGAACGTGGCTGATCTCGAAGCGCGCCGGCGGAAGCTCGACCAGGAGATCGCCGACCAGGAGGGACGGCTACAACGCGAAGCTGCGTCGTTGTGGACAGGTCCGCTGGCGGAACTCGTGGTGCTCACGGTTCCGTTGGCTGAAGTGGCAGGCGCATTTGAGAACGAGTTCGCCGCCCTTGCGCAAGAGGAACGCCTGGTTGCGGAGAAGGAGGTGACGCTAACCCGCGATCTCGACGATCGCCGCCGTGAACTCAAGGTACTGGCCGCCACGGGTGAGGTGGTCACGCAGGCGGAAGTTGTCGCATCGCGAGTCGAGCGCGATCGCAAGTGGACTGACTTGCGCCGCACCCATCTCGATGGCGATTCCCAGTCAGACTCGACGGAAGCCGGCAGTCTGCCACCGCAGGCCCTTGCGTCTGCGTTCGAGGCGGCGATTCGGGAAGCCGACCGTCTGGCTGACCTGCTCAGAGCGGATACCGAGCGAGCGACGACCCTGGAGGCGACGCGACAGCGTATTGCCGACATGCAGGCCGAGATGCAGCGAAACGAGGATCAGCGGGAGCGCCTTGCTGGCAAGCGGCGTGATCTGCAGCATCGATGGGAGGCCCTCGTTGCGCCTCTTCGTCGGTCCGACCTCCCGCCGGCCGCCCTTCGGGAATGGTTGTCTCGTCACCAGCGACTGGTCGAACGACACGGGGATCTCGAGAGTCTGCGAGCTGAGCGCGGAGCGGTCGATACCGATATCACCCGAGCCCGCAACCTTCTGGATACGGCGCTGCTGGCAGGTGGACTGGCTGTCTCGACTCCCGACGAATCCGCCGCCGGTGCGTTTGCGCGCGCTCAACAAGCGGTCAATGCAGCCCGTAAAGCACGAGCAGATCGCGATTCGGTTACCGAGCAGACTCAAGCGGGGACGGCCGAGCTTCGGGATCTCCAGAAGCAACGACAACAGACGGCAGGAAGGCTCGCCGAATGGACGCTGAAGTGGGGCGTGGTCGCAGAGGGCCTTCGCCTGGCGAAGGAAGCGGTCCCCGCCGAAGCCAAGACGCGGCTGGATCAGTTCTCCCGGTTGTCCGCTGCGTTGACGGAGTTGAGCGATCTCCTTGCGGACTCCAGTGAGCATGAGTCCGTTGTGACAGGCTTTGAGGCGAAGGTTTCCGACATCGCCCGCGCCGTCGCCGAACTGGCGGAAGGGCAGAGTCCGGACAACATCGCCGAGCGACTGTACGGGGCGCTGGCCGATACGCGCGGTGCACATTCGAGGCGGCAACAGGTTGCCAACGACATTGAACGCGAAACCCGGACAGCCTCGGAGGCGGACGTCGCCGCTGCGCAAGCGCGGAACGCACTGAACGAGCTTGTTCAGCACGCCGGTTGCCAGACGACGGAACAGCTGCCCGAGATTGAAGGGAGGGCAGCCAGAAAGCAAAGCCTGCAACAACGACTACACGAGATCGACGAGCAGCTGGTGCAGCAGAACGCCCGGCCAGTCGACGCCGTGCTACAGGAGGCAGGTCAATTGACGCTTGATAGCGTCGCCCGACAGATCGCGGACACTGGAACCGAGATCGAAGACTTGGAGCGCCAAGTCGAAGCCGCGCAAGAGACTTTGTTCAGCGCGAAGCAACGCCTTGACGCAATCGATGGAGGAACAGCTGCCGCGGAAGCGCAGCAGGCGACGCAGTCGATTGCGGCGCGCATCACCAAGGAGGCACGTACCTATGCCCGTGCACGCCTGGCCAGTGCCATGCTTAACCGGGTCGTGCAGCTCTACCGGGAACAGCACCAAGGCCCGCTGTTGGAGCGTGCCGCTGAGATATTCGCCCGTATTACCTTGGGCAGCTTCTCGGGCCTCACGGTCGATTACGAGGACGATCGCCAGGTGCTACTTGGTATACGTCCAGATGCGGCACGCGTTCCCGTCACCGGAATGAGCCAAGGGACGCGAGACCAACTATTTCTCTCGCTGAGGCTTGCCGCGATCGAACAGCACATTGAGGGGCGGGGTCCGTTCCCAGTCATTGTTGATGATCTCCTGGTGCAGTTCGACGACGATCGTGCCGTGGCGACGCTTGAGGTACTCAGCGAGCTGAGCGCCAAGACGCAGGTGCTGTTCTTCACGCACCACAAGCATCTGGTCGAGCTCGCGGAGGCATCGAAGCTTGCAGCGGCAATCTCAGTGCAGCGTCTCTAAGCAGATGTGCGTCGAGGGCGCCGGCCATGACGGCACTTTCTTGAGTGCCGCGCGGAAATTCGAACAACTTGTGGCGAGGCGATAGCCATGGCGCTTCTCGATGAAATCCTGGCGTGGACCGAGACGAGTCTGACCCCTTGGCAACGGGATGCAGCGCGGCGCCTGTTCCAGGAGCAACAAGGTCTTTCGGTGCAGGACTATGACGACCTGTACGCGTTGATGAAATCCTCGCACGGCCTGCCGGATCCTGCGAACCGGGCCCCCGTGCCGCTGGCTGCAGTTCATCTTCCAGCGCATGCGGCTGGAGCCGCTGGCGTGGTTCTCAAAGCGATGCGTGAACTCAAGCACGTGAACCGCATCGCGCCCAATCAGGTTCTGGAATTCGCGCCAAACGGGTTGACGGTTATCTACGGTGGTAACGGAAGCGGGAAGTCCGGCTATTCAAGGGTACTTAAGCGTGCATGCCGTGCACGCGACCAACAGGAAAGTGTCCTCGCGGATGCGACGGATGCCGCTGCCCACAAGCTCATTCCTGAGGCACTGTTTGACATAGAGGTGGGCGGAGCAGCCAAGACCGTCGCTTGGAAAAGGGACACAACGCCTCCAGACGAACTCTCGACGATTGCTGTCTTCGATACCCACTGCGCTCGCGCATACCTCACAGCTGAGCAGGATGTCGCCTACCTCCCGTACGGACTCGACGTGGTCGAGAACCTGGCCAACAAGGTACTGCCGGAGCTTGCCGGGCGGCTCTCCGCGGAGATCGCGGGGGTGCAGATTGACGTGGAGCCGTTCGCGTTTCTTAGAGGCGAGACTGCCGTAGGACGTCTGGTCACTGGACTGAGTGCCAAGACCGATCCAGAGGATGTTCGCCGTCTTGCGCAGATGACCCCCGAGGAGACCTCGACCCTCGCCGAGTTGCAGAAGGCATTGGCAGAGACGGATCCCCAGAGCAAGGCAAAGGCAGTCAGCCTTTCCGCACAACGCATCGAGGAACTGGTCAAGAGAGCCGACGCGGCTGAGGTGTGGGTCAGTGACGCGGCGATTGCCAAGCTGAAGGAGCTGGACGAAGCGGTCCTTGTTGCTGCTCAAGCGGAGAAGGTGGCGGCAGAGCAGTTTCGCGCCGGCGGATCACTCCTTCCCGGAACTGGGGAGCAGGTCTGGAAGGCAATGTTTGATGCTGCCCGACGCTTCTCGACAGAGAGTGCGTATGAGGGGCATCCGTTCCCGCATGTCGAGCCTGGCGCTCATTGTGTCTTGTGCCAGCAACCAATCGACAGTGCGGCCGACCGCATGAAGCGCTTCGCGGACTTCGTTCAGTCTGATGCCGCGAAGGTCGCGGCCGCCAAGCGAGAGCAACTGGGCGCCGCAGTTCGCAAGATCGAGGCCGCCCGTCTCGTGTTCGACCTGGACCCCGCGCTTTCTTCCGAGCTGGATGCGATCGAGAGCGGGTTGTCTGATGAGGTCAGCAAATTTGAGTCGGCTATCGAGGTACGACGCGGGTGGATGCTTGGCGCTACAAGTTCCCATGCTTGGAGCGAAGTGCCCGCGCTCGAGGGCGATCCGCGGGATCGCCTTCGAGGCATAGCGGCACGACTCAGAAAGGCGGCAGCTGAGCTGGAGAAGGCCGCTGACGAGGGCAAGCGCAAGGCGCTGGAGGCGCAGCGCGATGAACTCGTCGCCAAGGCGGCTCTCGGCCCCGCTGCGAAGGCCATCGTGTCCTTGATTGAACGCATGCGACTAAAGGCGCGCCTTGAAAAGTGCAAGGACGACCTAAAGACCAAGGCCATCTCTGACAAGTCGAAGGAGTTCGCTAGCACCGCGGTGACCGCGGCACTGAAGGATGCACTGGACTGGGAATTCGGAGCGCTTGGAATGGGGCACATCCGGACGAAGCTCAGCGAGCGCAATGACAAGGGGAAGATGAAGTACCGGCTGGTACTTGACCTGCCTGTAAGCAACAAGCTGGACGAGATCCTTAGCGAAGGGGAGCAGAGGGCGATCGCTATCGGCGCCTTCCTTGCCGAGCTCCGGCTCGCCAGTCACGGCGGCGGGATCGTGTTCGACGATCCGGTCTCCTCATTGGATCACTGGCGCCGGCGCCATGTGGCGCGTCGGCTCGTCGAGGAGGCCAAAGGCAGGCAGGTGATCGTATTGACGCATGACACGACGTTTCTCGGCGAACTCAGAGATGCGATTGAGCAGCTTGGTGTCGATCATCAAATGCACCATCTGGAATGGATGGGCAACCGGCCCGGATTCGTCTTTCCGGGATTGCCGTGGGCGCACAAGAGCTACAAGGAACGAATCGATCGTCTGGAGAAGGCACAGAAGGAGCTTGAGAAACGGTGGTCGGCATATCCGGGGGAGGCCGAAGCGGGCGACATGCGGCACCAGTACGGCTTTCTCCGCGCGACTATCGAGCGTGTAGTTCAGGACTTGGTTCTGAACGGCGTCGTCCAGCGTTACCGGGACTGGATTCGTGTCGACAGTCTTGACGAGGTAGTTGGCTTCGAGGCGGCTGAGCACAAGGAAATTGCGCGCCTCTTCAAGCGGTGCTGTGATGTCGTCGACGCGCATGATCCCGCCTCGGCGAAGAATGCGCCGGTGCCGAACCCGACGGATCTTGACGCGGACTTGCAGAGTCTCAAGGCGCTGATCGCCGCGATAAAGGCGCGACGAGCGAAGGGGAAGGCAGCCCCGACGACAGGCATGGTGGCAAGTACGCCATAGCCTGTGCTCCCAGTCCCGCGACTTCGTGATGTTGTTGACGGAGAGGCGAGCAGCGTATCCTCGACTCGGTGTGCAGGGGGCGTTGTAGGCATATGAGTTACGGCCGCAGGTCATTCTTCGCGTCGGTAGCTGAGTGGTTCCGGAGCTGGGGCTTTTCAGCGCGGGCTGCGTTGTCGATTCCTCTGGCGTCCGATGGGGAAGAATCCGACAAGTCAACGACCGATCCTGACTTCGAGGGCTGGCTGCACAGGGACCCGATGGTTATTGGAGATCCGGCAAGTCGATACAGGCACGGCTCGCCCGGATACCTCACCCGCAACGGACTCGGTAGCCTTGAGGTTGGCGCGGCGGACGATTGAAGCTCGCCTTCGGTTACTTGCGTTGGGTCGGGCGCGTGTCGCCGGTAGTGCGGTTGGCTTCCTTCCCGGAAGGCGGATCGTGTGTCGTACTTTGAACTGCGGGTTGAGGCTCCGGCCCGGCGACGGGAACCCCGTCCTTGTCGAAGTGCCATTCCCCGATCGGCTCGACCTTGGGCGGTGTGCCTAGCCTGGGCTGGCTCGCGTTGGCCCCCACCGTGTCCCACACGGCCCGGTTCCCACCGTGGCTGGGACTGATCTTGCCGATGCGCACTGATGCGTTGTAGCTTTCGCTGAGGGTGCCGGCGCCCTGCGAAATCTGGGTGCGCCCTCTGTCGATCCTGGCTTTCGTTTCGGCTTCACCGGCGCTGAGGCGATTGGCCAGGTCATTGCCCACCGATTGGTTGGGAAACGAGCGCTGCCGACTTTGGCGCGCGCGGACCTGGGCTTCGTTGGTCTCGGTCTGTTGCCGGAGTGCGCCGCTGTCCGCCGTTCGCGCACTGCGGTCGTACTGCTCGCGCAACGACGACTCGGGCCAGCCCATGGTCTCGGGCAACGGCCTCGACGGACCCAGCGGGTTGTCGATCGGAACATAGCCAGTTGCCGCGCTTCCGCCGCGGGCGTACGAGTATGCGATCTCGGTCACTGCACGCTGAAGCTTGATCGGGTCTTCCTCGCGCAGGAGCCCGCGCTCGGCGAGACGCCGTGCCGCGTAGTTGGTGAAGTCGGTCTGCGTGCCACTGCTCCACTCGCGCATGAACTGCGCGGTGCGGGCCAGCTCTCGGGCCTGGCCGTAGGCGCTATCGCTGGAGGTCTGCCGCTCCGTGGCCTCGCGGGCAGACGAGTCGTAGCCGGCGGTGGATGCCGTGCGGTTGCTGCGGGCCCACTGGTAGGCGTCGGAAGTCCGGAAGTCCTTGATCAGAGCGCTGGCTTCGGTGAGCTGCGAGCTTTCGACCGCCTTGCGGGCGTAGTCGTAGGCGCTTTGCAGTCGCTGCTGGTCCACCTTTTGTCCTTCGAACGAGAGCCGTCCGCCGATCTCGGTCAACGGGATCTTCGCGCCGACGGACGCCGCGGCTGCGATGCTCTTGCCGACCGTCGAGTCCTCGCTCAGCCCCAGTTTGCGGTTCACGTCCTTCGCCACCGAGGTCAGCGTCTGCAGCTGGGTCGAGGTTGACCCGCCGTCCGAGGTGCTGGTCGCACCCGATCTCTGCTGCGAGCGCTCGTATCCTTCCTGGATGGCGAGCGCCCGGGTCAGCGCCGTGGCCTGGCTGCGCTGCATGGCCTCGCGCTCGGTGCGCGCCAGGGTCTCGGCTTCGCGGGCGCTTTCGCCCAGCGCGTTGGCCTGACGCTCCGTGAAGGTGAAAGTGCTCGCGAGCCGGCTCAGGTTGGCCTGGTAGCGGAAGACGCCGACGTCGGGGCCGATTCCCTGGATGGAGGTGCCGTGCGCGTCGCTGGTCGTCGACATGAAGGGCGACGTTCGGGTCGGCGCCAGCTGTTGCTGGTCCATCGAGACCGCGTTCTGGGTGATGCTGCCCTTGGACGTGGCCGAGGCCTCGCCCGCCGCGGCCGACTGAATGGCGCCGACGCCGGTGACCGCCTGGAACGCCACTTCGCCGCCCTTGATGATCGCAGTGGCGATGATCGGGATCGAGATCACCATGTAGCCGGCGATCGCCTGGTCGGAGACGGCACCGCTGTAGATGCTGGCGGCGGTCTCGAGTGCCAGGCCCTGCGCGACCGTGCCCATCTTCGCCGCCGCTTCGAGGTTGCGCGCGCTGGCCAGCGTGGCGACGTAGTTGAGGATCGCGTAGAGCGGCGGCCAGAGCTGGATCCACACGAGGCTCATCGCGAAGCTCTTGATGGCGAGTGCGAGACCGCGGCCCTGCGCGAGCAGGAACAGCAGGAACACGAACGGAAACACCGCGTAGATGACGGCCTCGATCACGTTGCGAACCAGCGGCAGAGCCTGCTCGGCGATCTTGCCCATGGTGAGGAACGAGGAGTTCACCGACGCGGTGGCGTTGGCGCGCGCGGTTGCGATCATCAGCGCGGCCGGGTCGTTGAGCTTCTGGCCGGCGAGGCTGCGGGCGTCCTGCACCAGGTTGATCATGATGTTCTGGCGCAGCAGGTCCGCCGCGCCCTGGGCCGCGGCGGCGATCTTCGTCTTGTAGTAGGCCTGTTCGAGCTGCGTGTCGATGGCCGTGAGGGCGGCGGCGGGCTCGAGCGTGGGGTTCATCTGGAAGGCGAGGATCGACCTCGCGTGGGCCACTTCGGCCGGCAGGCGGGCGGCGAGGTAGGTGTAGGCGTTCGGGCAGGTATCCACCTGCACCGGATTGCCGTAGGTCGTGAAGCGCGCCGGGTTGGGCGTGCCCATCAGCGACCAGATGTCGGTGCTGCGCGCGAAGGCGGCCGGATCGATGGTGCCGTCCTGCAGGTCGTAGACGGTGCAGTTGTGGACGAAGGCGATGAGGTCGGTGCGCAACTGCGGGTCGGCCACGTTCGCCGCGCGTGAGGCCTGGATCAGCCGGTTGCCGAACATCACGCCGTTCTTCTGGTACGCGAGCTCGCCCGGCAGTTGCGCGTTCGGGGCCGGGATCACCTGGAACGCGGTCTCGAAGAACCGCGTCATCACGTCGCCCACCTTGCTGGTGGCGTGCCCGAAGAAGGCGACGCCGATCGGCACGTTGCCCACGGCCACCGGTGGCTGGCTGCCGAGCTTGTCGACGATCACCACGGTCGACTTGGGCAGGAACAGCGCGTAGTAGACGAGCAGGAAGCCCATCAGCCAGCCCCAGCCGTGGAATCGGCCGGGCGTGAAGAGTCCCGCGAAGGCCGCGACCAGCACGCCGGTGACCGCGATGGTCTTGATGAGGCCGAAGTAGTCGGCCCCGCCCATGATCGCGGCGATGGCGTTGAAGACGCCGGTCAGGGAGTCGACGTTGCCGTAGGCGTAGATCTCGAACATGCGGGCGCGAGCGTGTCGGGCCCGGGGTCACGAGCCGCGGGCGCCGCTGCTCGCGCTGAAGTCGAGCATCGACTTCACGGACGCCGGCATCGTGCTCCAGAGCTGGCGCTCCAGCGTCTGCAAGTCCTGCGTCATCGACGAGACCGAGCGCACCTTGGCGTAGGCGGCCTGCTTCTCCGCGAGGATCTGGCGTTGCGCTTCCTGGGCGTTCTGCCGGATCGTGTCGACGTATTGCTGCTCGACGCCGTTCCGCTTGAGCGACTGCGACAGCGCGCTCAGGGCCTGGCGGATGGCGCGGTTGAGGAAGGTCTCGGCGTAGTCGAGCGCGATCACGTCCTTGTAGGTCTCGATCAGCGTCTCGGCGGTGCTCGACCCCGGCACGGCGTTGGCCACCGAGAGCATCTTGTAGACGGGCTCGGTGGTGTTGTTGACGAAGCCGATGTCGGCCGGCGACTGCGGGCTGCGCGTGGCGATGTTCTCCGACATGCGGTGCAGCCTATCGGCCACGAGTCGGGTGAAGGGCTTGGCCGAGACGGTGGCGCGCCCCGGGTTCATGCACTCGACGGGCTCGTCGCAGACGTAGACCTCGATGTCGACGTTGCCGTCGGTGGCGGACGGGCCGCGGCCGAGCAGCAGGTCGCGAAGGCCCACGACGGTCGGCTCGGCGTAGCGCGGCGTGGCACCGCTGCCGTCGTCGGCCGGCGGGGTGAGGATCACGGTGCCGATCACGCTCATGATCAGCTCCTTCTCCTGCTGGCTGATGCCGCCGCCCACTTGGTTGAGCGCGAGCCAGGTGACGTTGCCCTTCACGAAGGTGACGTTGCGCACGTTGGGGTCGGCGCTATTGGCGGCGGCCTTCACGACGGCGGGCGCGTTGCTCGCGCACGTAAACCGCGCCTCGGCGCGGTCGGAAACGCTGCCGAGGTACTGGGAGATGTTGGCGCAGCCGCTCATCATCGAGTTGTCGTACTCGCCGACGACGCCGTTCACCAGCGCCTGCGCCGCCTCGCAGGAGTTGATGTTCATCGCGTTGATCTTGTTGATCTGGTCCTGCAGCTCGGTGAGCAGCTTGTCGATGTCGGGCGAGATCGACTGCAGCGCGAGCTTGAAGGCGTAGCCGACGGCGTTGGCGCCGATGTTCTGCAGCAGGGCGATGAACTGCTGCTTGTTGATGAACGAGAACGCGCCGCCGTAGATGTCGATGCCGCCGCAGCCGGCGCGCAGGCTGGGCAGCTGCACGGTGGCCAGCGGATAGTTGCGGCCCGGGGCGCGCATTATCAGGCTGCCGCCGGTGTAGAGGTTCATCGCCTGGCCGCGGAACGCGCCCGGCGTGGTGACGTTGCCCAGCGCGCCGAGGTCGTTGAACATCGCCTGCATCTCGGCGTTCAAGTCGGCCGGGTGACTCACAAGAGGCGTGGCGGCCAGCGTCACGGCGAGCAGGCTGGCGATCAGCCGCTTGCCGAGGGGTCGGGCCGGACGATCGTTCAGGCGTCGTGCCATGGTCGGTTCCTCAGGGCTGGCGGGCGCTGGCCGGGGTGTCCTGCGCGAGTGCGGCAATCCGCTCGACCAGGTCGGTCATCGACATCACTCCGAAGCCCACCGGCGCGATCTGGCGCGTGGCGGGAGCGGTGAGGTAGAGCGCCGGCACGGCCTTGGCATCCAAGCGGGCGGCCATGCCGTTGTCGGGCTTGGCGTTGGGGTATTCGGGGATGGCGCGGCCGTCCATGCTGATCGCCAGTACGGTGAAGCCGAACTCCTGCTCGAAGCGCTTCAGGATCGGCGCGAAGCGGTGGCAGTGAGGGCAGTCGCCCCGGAACACGAAGATGAGTCCGTGGGTGGCGGCCAGGCTCTTGATGGTCTGCGCCTGCCGCTCGCGCTGCTGCTCGTCGAAGACGTTGATCGCCATCGCGTTGGTCGGCCGTCCGCTCAGGCCGTAGTCCAGATCGGGCAGGGTCCACACCAGCCGCTGCCAGCGTTCGGCGAAGCGCTCGGACTTGTCCATCACCATGCGCTGGTAGCGCATGTAGGCCGTCAGGTTTCCGTCGGTGGGGTTCATGACGGCCACGCGTTTGAGCTCCTCCAGGCGCTTCTGCATCGCCTCGAAGTCGGCGAGTTCGCGCGGAGCCTTGGGCGCCGGTGGCTCGGCCCGCCGCGACGGGACAGGCGGGTCGCGGTACCAGAACCAGCCTTCGCGGTTGCGCAGCCAGTAGGCGAGGTCCTGCGGGTCGGTGGCGACCTCGTTTGTTTCGGCGTTGGTCCCTTGTGCCCCCGCCGCGGGCGCGGCGAGCACGGTCGAGAGGACCAGCAGAACGCAGGCGATGTGCGCGTTCAGGCCGGGCGTGTGGACCTTCGCGTCCATCTACCGCTTCTCCGCAAAGCTGCCGTCGCGGCAGAAGCTGATCTGCCAGCGCAACTCCTGGTCGCCGCGCTTGCCAAGTTCGAGCACGTCGCGCTGGCGCGTGGTGACCTCGAGCCGTGCACAGCCGGGTTGGGGAAGGGCGTGCAGCGTCTGCACGTCGATCTCGATCGGCGCGGTGGCGTCGAAGCGGCGGCGCGTGTAGTCGGCGCCGGGGCCGGTCAGCACGCCGTATGCGCTGCCGCGCTCGGCGGCGAGCACCAGCAGCGGCTTGATCTCCGAGACGGGGATGCGCTGCGGGGTCTGCGCGAGGACAGGTACGGCGAGCAGCGCCGCGAGCAGGACGGCGGCGAGCGCAGGTCCGCGCCGCTTGATGGGCGAGAGGGTGGCGACCGCTGTCATGGGCCGAAGTAGCTGTTGACCTTCTGCTGGGCGCGCTGCTGGATGTCGCCGAGGTTCGGCAGCGTGGGCGCGATCTCCGCGTAGAACTCGGTGAGGTCCATGCGCGAGAAGTCGAGCGCCTGCAGCTGCGCGAGGCTGAAACCGCTGCAGTCGGGGCCCTGGGCGCCGCCCCAGCCGCGGCCCAGCTGCGCACGGCCCTGCTCGTTGATGATTCGCGACAGGCGCGAGTTGAAGCAGCAGTAGGTCTCGGTGGTTTCGATGCAGGTGCGGATGATCGGCAGCCGCGCCGAGCAGTAGCTGCCGACGCCGTGGCACAGGCGGTTGTCGCGCTTCATCGCGAGGACCTGCTCGGCGTCTTCGCAGGACAGCAGGCCCGAGAGCTGGATCGCGAGCATCGCGAGCGTCCACGGGCCCGGCACCAGCGAGGTCACGAAGGAGCCGACGGACAGGTCGCCGGCGATCAGCCCGGCGAGCGCCGAGGAGCCGCCGCCGGCGCCGAAGAGCGCCTCGAAACCGGCGATCACCAGGTCGGGCGCGTCGGAGGTGAAGAGCGCGTCGTAGGTGTAACTCGAGCCGATGGCGCCGATGGCCTGGCCGCCGGCGCCGGTGATCAGGCTGAAGGTCGAGAAGAGCGAGCCGTCGGTGCCGCCGCCCTTGCAGCAGTTCACCAGCCCGAAGAGCTTCTTGCGGCAGCGGTTGTCGAAGCCCTTGAAGACCTCCAACGTGTTCGGATCCAGGTAGCGGCCCGCTTCGCGCTGCGCTTCCAGTCCTGCGACCGCACGTGCAAAGTCGGCGTCGGGGCTGTAGCCGGTGTCGAAGCAGCGGCCGTCCAGACAGAACTGCTGGCCGCCGCAGTTGGTCACCGTCGAGGTCGTGCCTGTCGCCACGCGGCACTGCCAGGTCTGCTCGTAGAGCATGCAGGCGCCTTGCGGGTTCGTGTCCATGCAGCGCGAATCGACCTGGCTGCAGCCGCGATCGCGCAAGGGCTGGCAGTCGTCGGTGCTGTTCTGCGAGACGCAGGTGTAGGACGCGCGATAGCGCCAGCAGTCGCGCTGCACCGGAAAGCCCCCGATGTCGCGGGTCTCCGGGCCTTCGACGCAGGTCTCCGCGGTCTGGTAGCAGTCGGCGGCGGTTGCCGGCGTGGCCGTGAACAGACCGAGCGCCAGTGAGACCACGGCGATCCACGCGGCGCTTGCGGTGCGGTTCATTGCGAGCGCGCCTCCAGCGCCGCGCACCGGTTGTCCCACGTGTCGGTGAAGCTCACCGTAGTCGGCATCGCGAAGGTGTTGGCGCCGTAGTAGCTGGTGCCCTGGCACGGGTTGTAGAACCAAGCGCCGATCGTGCAGTTGGGGCCGGTGCAGCTCTGGCTGTAGAAGGTCTGGTAGCAGAAGACGCCGTCGATCTGGGTGGGGCCGGGCGTCTGCGGGATCTGCGTGTTCAGGCTGCCGGGCACCGACTGCGAGCCCAGGTCCATGTAGAGCGCGCCGGTGCCCTTGTCGATCGTGAAGACGTGCATCAGGTAGCTGTTGGTCCCGCAGCTGAAGTCGAAGGCCAGGTAGTCGATGCAGGCCGGGCAGGGGTCGGCGGTGACGCGCGTGAGGAACTGGCCGTCGGAGCAGCCGGGCGTCTGGACCGGCGTGACGATCAGCACCTTGTCGCAGGTGAGCGTCTCTAGCGTGCGGTACTGGTGGCAGATCGCGGTCTCGAAGCGGTCGGCGGTGGTGACCGTCTGCACGCTGCAGCCGCTGTAGGTGCCGGCGATGTTGCCGGCGATCGCCTGCGGATCGGCCGTGATCGCGCGGCCCCGCGTGAGCAGCGGGTCGTTCGCGCCAATGTTGAAGTCCGGGCGGCGCGTGGGATTGGTCTGCGAGAACTGCACCGCCATGCAGGCCGGGTCGGCAGCCGCGGGGCCGCTCGCGCAGGCGCTGGCCCGAGCCGAGGCCTGCGTGCCGAGCCCCGGGCTGCCGAAATAGCTGGCTTCGGGTGGATTGGCCGTGTAGCCGGGAACGGTCGACTGCGCGGTGCTGCCGCTGATGTTGCCGCGGGCGCTGGCGTTGCCGGTGCGACCGAGCGCCTTGCCCTGTTCGAAGGCCTCGCCCAGCGACGGCGGCGACTGCGCGAATGCGGCGGGGATCGTCGCGAGCAGGATCGCTGCCGCGGCGACGAACGCGCAGGCTGGCCGTGGCGTGGGCTTCACGATCACGAACCCCTCAGGCGCTTGAGCATCGGCGCGACGAGCGCGCCCGCGTCGGGACGCTGCCGCGCCAGCGTGTCCAGCGCGTGGTCGAGGCTCACGTCGCCGGACACGCTCACGAAGGCTGCGGGCGTGCGGCAGTCGCTGCCACAGGCCGCGCCGGGTTCGGCGCGATCGTCGAGGCTCAGCACGAAGGTCGGCGCGCGCTCGACGCGGTACCGCGCGAAGGCCTCGGGATCGATCACCCAGGCCACCTGGCGCTCGCCGATCAGGCCGGAGACCGCCGCGAGGGTCTCGCGCATCGAGTTGGCTTTGAGGCCGCGAAGCACCAGCACGGCGCCGCTGCGCGCGGCCTGATCGGTGAGGAGCTGCAGGCTCGCGCGGGGCATCTCCAGCGTGATGAAGATGCGCAGCGGCACCGGTGCGCTTGCGGTTGCCGCGGCCTGGCCGAGGCGCGCGCCGGCGCGGGCGAGCGCTTCGATGTCGGTGGGAGCCGCAGTCGACGGCAGGTTCACGCGCGGCGGCGCGGGCACCGGTTGAGCGCCGAGACGATCGGCTTGCGGGAAGGGGTGGGCTTTCCGTGCCCGCTCGATGTCGTCGGCGTCGGGCCAACGCGGCGCCTGGGCGAACGCGATGCCGGCGGCGAGCAATCCGAGTGCGCAGGCGGCCGCGGCGATGGCGCGGGTCTCAGTACGCGCCGGCACAGCAATTCCTCTTGCGGAAGATCTGGTACGCGAAGTCCTCGCCCGAGACCGGGTAGGACTTGCCTGCGCCCCAGATCATCGTGGTGCGGCCGTAGGGCTGGCAGCACTGTCCGGCTTCCTTGGCGGTGGCCGGCACCGGGTAGACCATCTGCATCTTGTAGTGGGTCTTGTCCATGATCGGAAGCGGGTAGTAGCCGCAGAGCCCCGCCGACCCGGCGCCCGTGAAGGTCACCAGCTGTCGGTGCATCTTCGCCGTCATGCGCTGTGTGATCAGCGTTGACGCCTGCACGCCGCCGATGTGCGTGGCGACGTGGCCGTCCATCGGGTAGATCGAACCCTGGCAGCCGGCGCACCAGAACAGGCTCGCGATCGGCATGCCGGCGGTGGCGGCGACGCAGTCGGCGGCGCAGGCGGCTTTGGCGGCCGGATTGGCGAACAGCACCGCCTCGGGGTTCAGGATCGCGGTGAGTTCGTCGTCGGCCCACAGCGGATCGACCTCGGTGAGGTAGGCCAGGTCGAGCGAGCCTTTCTCCAGGCAAGGGAAGTCGAGCAGCACTTCGAGCCAGGTGAGGATCGGGTTGGCGTACCAATGCGCGTGATAGAAGCTGTTGCGCGTCTGGCTGTCGTGGCCGACCTGGGCGCCGCGCGGCACGTCGATGCCGGGGTCGAGCGAGAGTCCGCCCAGGCCGACCATGCAGAAGGGCGTGCGCGTCACGTCCACCATGCGCACCGGCTCCCAGAAGCCGATCGACACGCCGATGCGCGGCGGGTTGCTGCAGTAGCAGACGGGCGAGGACGGATTGCCGATGTCGGGCTGGCCGTCGGAGAGGATCGACGCCGAGCCGATGGTCAGCGGGAACAGGCAGCTCCAGCAGATGTCGGTGATCGGGTTCATGAAGCGCCCGTGGCAGGTCGGGCCGGCCGCCGCCGGACCCGACAGCAGCGCGAGCAGCCACAGCGTGAGCGCGAACCGCAGCGCTTCGAGCGCGCGCATGGGTCTACGGCAGTTCATCGACGCGCAGCCTCCTGCCGTCCTGGGTGACGAGCGCCGGCACGTGGCGGATGCCGAGCCGCGTGGTGAGGACGCCTTGCTGGTCGTAGAACACCGGTCGTTGCCAGCGACGCATCAGGTCCAGATAGGACCCGCCGGTGAGGATCACCTTGACCTGGCCGCGGCGCGCGTCGACGAGCTTGCGCGCCTGCTCGACCTGTTCACGATCGCGGGCGTCGAAGAAGAGCAGCGCTTGGCTGAGCCGCACGGTGTGGAGCGGATTGACCACCGTGCCGGGCGGCACGATGACGCGGCCGTCGCTGTCGAGGATCGCCTCCTGCACGACGATGCTCGGGTCGTGGTGGAAGCGACGCGCCTGCCGGGCGCGGCCGAGTCCGGCCACGGGAGTCGGGTCGTCGACGTTCTGTCGGGCCCTGGCCTGCGCGTCGCGCTGCAGACGCGCGAGCGTGCCGTCCTGCTCCGCCGCGCGCAGCCGGCCCAGGATCACGTCCAGCAGGCTCGGCTCGGCGATCGGGTACACCGGGCCGATCACGCCGAGGTCCTGGGCTCGGGCGGGCGTAGTCGCGACCATCGCGGCGACGGCCGCGGCGAGCAGCCGTGCGCAGAGGCGCAGGCGCCGACGTTGGGTCGTCGCGTCAGAAGAGCGCACGGGCCCGCCCGATGATCTGCGACTCGTGGATCCAGCCCGTCAGCGCGTAGCGCGAGTCGAGGCTGTCCGGGTGCCCGGCCTGCACGTAGTAGCGGCCATCCGGAATGCGGCCCGTCGGGCCGGGCGCGAGCACCTGGCCTTGCCGGCTCACCGGCTTGGGCACGCCCACCGGCGTGCCGTTGACGTGGAAGCCTTGCGCGTCGCGCGCCACCTCGTCGCCGGGAACGCCGGCGAGCACCTTGATGAAGGTGACGCCCGCCGGGTACGGTCCGCCACCGGCCCAGCGGAAGGCGACGAAGTCGCCTCGGCTCGGCATCTCGCCCTTGTGGATCAGGAAAAGCCGGTGCGGCAGGCTGGGCGAGGCGTTCAGCCCGAACGCATAGTGCGCGTGAAACCAGAGCGCGATCGCCGCGAGCAGCACGTAGGCGAGTACCCAGCGACGCAGGTGAACGGCAGTGCGCTCTGCGAAGGTGCGCAGGCGGAGTCGCTCGGCCGGGAACGAACGGCCGGGCCACTTTCGATGCAGGAAGAGGGTACGCATCGTCAATCTCGCCGACGGCTACAGGCCGAGCCGGCGCCGCGCGTCCGGTGTCAGGTCGCGCAGCGGGGGCGCAGCGCTCACCACGGCACCGCGGGCCAGGACGACGCAGCGGCACTCGTCGGGAAGCGCCTGGAACAGGGCGGTTACCTCGGTGCCGAAGTCCGCCGCCCGCCGCAGCGCGCCCGCGCGCTCTTCGTCGCTCGCGTCGCGTTTGACCAGCAGGGTAGCGACCTGCGCTTCCTTCAGGCGGTAGAGCTCCGCCACGTCCACGACGGCCAGCGCCGGGGCGCGTTCGGGAGCAAGCCAGACCTGGGCAAGTGCGATCAGCCCGGCGCTGACCAGGGCGTTCACGCCGACGAGGAGGGCGACGGTCCTCGCGTTCACGCGAGCCCCCGGTCGCGCAACACCGCGTCGATCGCTTCGGACACGTCCATGCCCGCCGCGCGCTTGGCGTTGATGGCGTTGAAGTCCTCCGCCCGGCTGCTGAAGAGCAGCAGGCTGTAGGGATCGACGATGAGCCGGCCGATGCCGTTGCCGACCGGCGAGTGGATGAAGACCTCGGAGTACGCGCCGTGCTCGGTGCGCAGCGACAGCAGCAGCCGCTTCATCGCGTCGTCCATCGTGAGCTGACCGAGCTTGTCCATCATCTCGATCGACTCGGGCTTCTGGCGCAGCAGGAACATCCAGTCGGAGTTGTCCAGTGCCGCCTTGGCCGCCGGGTTGCGGTAGTAGTCGTCGACGCCCTGGGTGGCCGACATGAAGGCGCCCTTGTACTTGCGCGCCCGCCGGTAGCCGGCTTCGATGAACTCGGCGGTGGCCCCGCCCGAGAGCAGGTCCCACGCCTCGTCGATGATCACGATCTTCTTGCGATCGCGCGAGAAGTACATCTCGCGCGTGATGCGGTACATGACGATCAGCAGTACCACGGTCTGCAGGTCCTTCTTCGCCTTGAGCTCCTCGAGCTCCAGCACGATGAGGTCGGCGCCGAAGTCGATGCTGGCCTCGGAGTCGAAGTACTTGCCGTAGGCGCCGTCGCGTGTGTAGGGATGCAGCATCGCGGCGAGGTCCTTCAACCGCCGGTCGCCTTCGCCGGCGGAGGGCGCGCCTTCGTCGTCGAGGCGTCCGGTCGCGAGCAGGTCGTGAATGTCGGTGACGGTCATGGCGCGGCCCTTGGCTTTCCAGACCTTCTTGATCGCCGCGCCCAGCGTCGAGTACTGAAAGCCGTCGAGCGATTCGCGTGGGGACACCATCTGCGCGAGCAGCGGCTGCAGCAGCTCCATGTCCTCGTCGATGTCCTCGACCAGGGTGAACGGGTTGAGCGACAGTGCGGCGTTCTCGGTGAACTCGATGAAGCTGCCGCCGAAGTTGCGGCACGCCTTCTCGTAGGAGCGGCCGACGTCGATGATCCAGACGCGCGCGCCGGTGCCGAGATACGCGGCGGCGATCTCGTTCAACAGCAGCGACTTGCCCGAGCCTGACGTACCGGCGATCGCCACGTTGTAGTTGCCGGCCGGGTTGTCGTAGACATCGATCTGCATGACCTGACCGCGCCGGCCGCCGAAGAGCAGCACCGGCGTACCCGTGCCCTGCCACTCGCCCACGAGCGGCGCCAAGTGCACGGCGTTGGCCGAGGTCTTGGTGGTGACGCGCTTCATGCGCTGCAGGTCGGCGTGAAACGGCACCGACAGCGTCATCGGCAGCGAGCCGATGAGGGCCTGGCTCGTCATCATCGTGTCGCTGGAGAGCTCGAAGCCGCGGGCGCGGAAGATGGCGCGGGCCGCCTGTTCGGCGCGCGCGACCGCCTGCGGTTCGGAGAAGAGCGCGAGCTGCAGGTTGAGGTCGACGAGCTGCTGGCCGTCGTCCATCGCCTTGAGCACGATGTCCCAGTCGGCCTTGCGCTCCTGCAGGTCGGGCAGGAAGCGCGCCATGTAGCTGGTGGCATTCGTGGTGGCGCGGGCGGCCTTGAGAAAGGCCCAGTTGCGGGTGGCCTCGGCGTCGAGCACGTGCACGCCCAGCGTCAGCAGGAACGGGCAGGGGTACTGCAGCGTGCCCTGGTAAAGATCGCCGATCAGGCTGCCGGCGTTCCAGAGCGCGAAGCGCGGCGGGAACGCGCGCACCGACAGCAGGCGAAGCTCGCTGTGCCGGTCGGCGGCCGGGTTCGAGAGACCGATGCCCTGGCGGTCGATGCGCAGCCGCGTGGCCCGGTCGATCACCTGGTCGCGCAGCTCGCGCCCTTCGTCGTAGGCGAGCGGCAGGGCGTCGCCGCTCTGTCGGTGCGGGTCGAGCAACGCGGAGATCCAGTTGATCAGGTCCTCCGCCGACCAGGGCCGCGAGGGGTAGCCGGCGGCGTGCAGCGTGGCCCGGACGCCGTCGCGCAGCAGCAGCAGCTCTTCGAGGCGCGAGAGGTTCTCGGGGCTTCCGGGAAGCGACACGCTGACGACGAGCCGGAAGTCGCGGAACAGGTAGCTCTGCGCGGTCAGCAGCGACGTGCGGCTGCCCTGCAGGTAGTGCCCGGCGCGACGGCGGGCCATCGTGCGGTGGATGTTGGTGTGCCGGCCGGCGCGACCAAGGGTGTCGAGCTCGGGGACGACCTCGTCGGCCACGCGAAGATTCGCGTAGCGCGCCAGCGGCGCGCGGATGGCCGGGCTTGCGTGCAGGTGAAACTGGATGCCCGTGCCGGGGGGAGAGGCCGCGTAGATCGCGGTCAGCACGCGCGCCATCTCCTCGTCGGCGCCCGATTGCGGGCGCAGCTCCAGGCAGAAACCGAGCGCGTCGAGATTGACGAAGACCTGGCGATCCGCGATCCAGGCGCGGTACGGCAGCCACTCCGAGAAGGAGGCGGCATCGTCGCCGCGCAACGGCGGACGCGACCGAGCGCCGGGAATCAGGTCGGCCGCTCGTGCGCCCCTGAGAACGGACTCCAGATCGGTCAGCACGTTGCGCCACACGGCTCAGGGCTCCTGGGACGCGCCGTTGCCGGGCACCGGCCCCGATCGCGGCGCGAACCGGTCGATGCCCGGATCGGACGGGGCGGCAGGGTCGCTGCCCGGCGCGGGTCCCGAGGCCGGCGCGGGCGAGGGCAGCGGCGGGCGGACCGCATCGATGCGGTTTCGGCTCGCCGGCACGACACGCTCGATCAGCCAGCGTCCGGTGTCGACCAGCACGTGAACGACCGAGGCCTCGTGCAGGTCGCCGTCGGTGTCCTCCCACGGCGCGATCCACAGCCGCAGCACGCGCGGTTGCGAGCGCAGCGATGCCGGAGACTTGTCGGCCGCGCGCGCACTCGTGGTCGGCGAGGCGCCGGCCGCAAGGGGCGCGGCGCTGGCGGGAGTCTTTGCGGAAGGTTCGGCAGGCTTGGGCAGCGCCGAGGCGGGCGGCTGACCGTGTATCGAATTCGCGTAAACGCCCGAGACGGAGGTGCACTGCGAACCGACCGGCGCCTTGCACGCGTAGCTGCCCTCGCCGCCGAGGCCGCTCATCGTGGACGCGCAGCCGCCCGACAGCGCTGCCACCGCGCCGACGACGAGTGCGAGAGACCGGCGCCGGTCCCTCATGGCGCCTTGCCCGATGCCTGGGCCGCGGAGTTGCTCTGCGCGGGGCCCTCGGCACTCGTGGTCGAGCGCGACAGCCACGCGTTGATTTGCTCGGCACTCGCGGCGCCGGGCAGCACGCGCCCGTCGGCAGCGACGAGCGTCGGCGTGCCGGTCACGCCGAGGCGCTCGGCGAGCGTGACGTTGCGATCGACCGGGTGCGCGCAGTCGGCGGCCGGCGGCGCCTGGTCGCGGGTCATCAACCCCTGCCAGGCGGCGAGGCGATCCTTGGCGCACCACACGGCGATCGCCTTCGCGCGTGCCTGCGGATGCAGCGACGCGATCGGCATCAGGAAGGTGTGGATCGTGACGTCGGACAGGCCCTTCAGCTCCGCTTCGAGCCTTCGGCAGTGCGGGCAGTCCGGATCGCTGAAGATCGCGAGTGCCCGGGAGCCGCGACCGCGCACGTCCTTGATCGCGTCGGCGAGCGGCAACGTGCCGAAGTCGATGCGGGCCAGCGTGTCCTTGCGCTCGGCGGTGAGGTCGCGCTGCACCTTCATGTCGTACAGGTGCCCGAACAGGAAGTACTGGCCGCTCGCGTCGACGTAGGCGAGGTTGGCGCCCATCGCCACTTCGAAGACACCGGGCCACGGCGTCGGGCGGATCTCGCCGAAGCGGGTCGACGGGTAGGCCGCCTGCAATCGGGCGGACAGGGCAGCGATCTCGGCCGGGGTCTGCTGCGGGCTCTGCTGCGCGTACGCCGTGGTGCTCGGACCGGCGATCAAGGCCGCGGCCAGCGCGGCAGTGCCCGCGAGCGCGCGCAGCGTGCGGCGGTGTTCAGTCTTCGTCATCGTCGTTCCTCCGGAGGGAGCGGGCGCGCTCGGCGAGCTGCGCGAGGTTGTCGGGGTCGGTGCCGGCGGCGTCGAGCGTCCCGGGCAGGGCCACGCCTTGCGTAAGCACCACGTCGACGCTGCGCCCGGCGTCGACTTCGATCACCGGGAAGACCTTCTCGGCGAGGCTGATGTAGTACTGGGCGAGTCGGTCCAGCGCCTTGCCCACGCCGGTGCCCAGACCGGCTTCGAGCTGCTTGCCGGGGTCGACGGTGCTCGTGGTGCCGAGCGGCGACACCGACAGCGTGGTGGAGCTCTGCTGGAACGCGTGGCCGATGCCGCTGGCCACACCCGCGAGCAGCGCGTTGGCCAGGATCTGCCCCTGCTTGGAGACCAGGCGTCCGCGCATGCCGGCCTTGCCGTCCTCGCCGGCGACGTAGCCCTTCACCGGCACGTCGATGGCCGTGCCGTCGCGGGTCACGCACGACAGCGACTCGGTGCGGATGTAGGCGCGCTCCGAACTCACGTCGCCGTAGCCGGCGCCGACGACGAAGCACTCCTTGACGCGGGCGCGGAACTGGTTGGGCAGGATCGCGTTGTCGGCCAGCCGCAGCAGCACCGGCTGCGGATTGCGCTGCGACTGGCCGCCGGTGGGGGCGTCCAGGCCGCCGAGAAGCACCGCCCGCGTGAACGCGCCGCTCGGCAGGTAGCGGCGCGTGTCGCGACGGGTTTCCGGGCCGGGTGCCGCGTTGGCCGCCGGCTTCGTGCCCTTGGCGGTGTCGCCCAGCACGATGCTGACGATGCCCGCGGGCGTCGGCGCGATCGGCGTGACGCCGGGAGGCGGAGGCAAACCCATGCCCGGCAGCGCGGCCTGCGGCAGCGGTGGCGGAGGCGGCGGGAAGCGCTGCGGCCCGGCATCGACCGCGGCGCCGCCGGGACGATCCGGCCCGAAACTGGGCCTCGCGGCGGGGGCGGTCACGGGAGTTGGCGGCAGCGGCGTCAGGCCGCTGCCTTCGAGCTTCTTCAGGCGCTCGAGCATTTCCTTGCTCTGGCCTTCGAGCTCGGCGTTGCGTTGAGCGAGGTCGCGCGAGCGTTGCTCCATCGCCTTCAGCTGCGCGTCGGCCTGGCCGCGCCACGCGTCGCGGGGATCGACCTGCGCCCCGGGCGCGAGGATGTTCGTCGACTGGGGCTTCGCGGGCGGCGCCTCGTTGCCCCGGTTGCCGGTGAGCGAGACCGACAGCAGCGTGCCGCCGACGATGGTTCCGGCGATGCCGGCAAGGAGCAGCATCTGGCGGCGCTTGACGGCTGCCGCCGTGGGCTCGGCCGATGCTGATGGCTGAGATGCGCCGGGCGGGAGGGTGGGATCAGTCATCGGCGCGGCGCTCCCGGATCACGAAGAGCTGCGTGGACTCGCCCGGGCGCAGGCTGGCCTGCTCGATGCTCAGTGCCATCACGCCGCGCTTGAAGAGGTCGCGCTCGGCGAGCTCGAGCGCCGCTGCTCCCGCGTTCATCAACAGGTACTTCTCGCCGACCACGCTGCTGCCCAGCCACTGACGCTGAAGCGTGAGTCGCGCGCCCGGCCACAGCGCGAGGTCGCGCCCTGGCTCGCGCACCTCCATGTCGTCGGGCAACGCGTCCTCGGCCATCGCGAGAAGGAGGTTCTTCATCGTGCGCACGTGGCGGCCGCTGCGCTCGATACGCGAGGGCTCCGCCGTCGCGTCGCGCGCTTCGCGGATCACGATGGCGTCGCTCGGAATGTCCACCGGCTGCAGCAGCAGCCCGATCGTCGAGCGCTCCGTGCTGACGAAGAGATTGATGGGCTTGGTGCTGTCCGGGGAGGCGGGGCGGATGAAGATCTGGCCCTTCTCGTCGTCCTTCTCCAGCACGAACTCGCCGGCGTTGCCGGTGACCTTGCGGATGCGGCCGCGTTCGATGGAGATGCGGGTCACCTCCTTGCGCGACACTTTGGCGAGCACGGTCTCGCCGTCGCCGGCATCGACGACCTGCAGCGCCAGGGCTGGCTCGCTAGCGGCCAGCGCCAGCAGCAGGAGCCAGGCGGAGCTGGGACTGAGCTTGGATTTCGAGCGGATCATTGGGACTCGTCTCCCGAAATGCCTTCAGGAAGATTCGGCCGCCGGCGTACTGCAGCTCGATGGCGTAGCCCTTCGAGACTTCGGAGATACGGCGGTCGCTGATGAAGGTGGTGAGCAGGCCGCGCACGCCAACACGCTGCGTGCGCTCGTCGACGGACAGTTCCTGCGCGCTGAACACGGTGGAGGCGCCGTCGCGCTTGATGCGCTCGGCAGCGGTCGCCAGCACGGCCCGCAGGTCCCCGTAGGAGGCAGGCGCGGCGTACTGCAGCAGGACCCGCGACTGGTGCTCGACGCTCTGCGGCGTGACGTTCAGCGTCAGCTGCAGGAGGAAGTAGGCCATCTGTTCGAGGTACTCGGCGCTCACGCGCTCGGACTCGACCCAGAAGGTCTTGCTGATGCTGGGCGGCACCACCACCACGCGCTCGCGCCCGGCCATGTGCATTGCGAAGGCCGCCAGCGTCACGTTGGCGAGCATCGAGCAGGCGAGCAGCAGCACGAGCAGGGCGCTCGCGCGGCGCGCGCTCGCGATGTCGGCGCGCAGCCAGTCGAGCTTCATCCGGCCAGCTCACGCTGATAGGAGGGCGGCGTGCGCTTCAGACCCGTCATGAAGGCCGGCAGGTGCCAGTACAGCAGGTGCAGCGCGAAGGCAGGGTGCTTGCCCGCCTTCGCGCGACCGTAGGCCGAGGCGAGCAGCACCCCGACCGCGCAGCCGCTCACGAAGAAGCCGGCGACCATGCCGGCCAGCGCGGCCCCCAGCACCAGCAGGGCGACGTCGATGTCCCACCAGAACATGCGAGGCGGGTCATTGAGACGGCGGGGGATGTCGAGCGAGGCGTCGATCACGCGGCCGGCCCGTCAGATCACGGCGGTCATGATCGAGTCGATGATGGTCGGCACGTAGACCATGAAGAGCGCGAACACCACGCCGGCGAGCGCCGGAATCGGCGAGGAGCGCGCGATGCCGATGCCGGCGCCGAGGATGAAGGCGGCGATGGCGATCGACTTGCCGAGAAAGCCCGTCGCCCAGTTGAGCAGCGTCGTGTACATCGTCTGGAACTCGGTGCCGGTGGTGCCGGCCAGGGCCGAACCGGCGGCGAGGGTCAGGACGAGCGAGAGGGGAACGGCGATGCTGGTGCGGCGGATCTGAAGCATGGTGCGATTTCTCCTGGGTGAGTGAGGACGGGTGCTCGGCTGAGCGGTCAGGGCAGAGTGGCGACCACCGACGTTCGGCGGTCGCCCGGAGGGATGGCGGTACGGGTCGCGCCGTGACGCGCGGCCTGCGCGGCGGCGTCGGTGCCGCGCAGGTGGCGGCGGACCTTGTCGACGTAGGCGCGGCGCAAGGCGGGATTGGCGGCGTTGTAGGCACCAACCGCCTCCCACGTGTAGCCCAGACGCTGGACGTTGCCGGCGAGGATCCAGGCGCCGACGTGGATACTGGTGCAGGGGTCGAAGAGATCGCGCTCGCCGATGCCGTGCACGGCCAGCGTGGGCAGCCAGGCCGAGTTGATCTGCATGAGGCCGATGTCGCGGGTGCCGTTGCGATTGCGTCCGACGGCCTGCGGATCGAGCGCCGATTCGGTGCGCGCGATGGCGTACAGCAACTCGCTGCTGATGCCGTAGCGCACGGCAGCCGCCTCCCAGCACGCGTGTGCGGGCAGCGATGCGAGCAGGGCGATCGCGGTGGCGAAACCCGCTGCCGGCATCCGGCTCGTCTTCGTGTGCAATCGGGCCCCCCCTCGCGTTGGTGCGTCGGTGCGGCCCTCGGAGCGAGCCGCATCACGTTTTTTCATCGTAGGGAGCGGCCGCGTGCGAAGCAGGTCGATTCGGGGCTTCGACGAAGCTCTGAATCGCGGTGGACCCGACGTGGAAGTCGTGTCACCGACGCGCGGTGAATCGACGCCCAGAGGGGCGCGCAGAGCGCTGCTGCGTGCGACGAAGCGACACGGTTGCCGTCAAGAGCGAATCGGGGCTTCGTCAGGGCATCGATCGGTGCTGATCGCGCGCGAGGCGCCCGGAATACTGGTCGAATGAATTCCATCCGGCGCGCGGATCATCCCGTCGCGGACCTTCGCGACACGCCCAGCGAGCCGGTGTCGCGCCCATGGAGCGACATGCGATCTCCGAGCGATCGGTCGTCGCTGGCGGCGTCCGTGATCGTCGATCGATCCGGACTCGCGAATGCGATCGCGGTGCTCCGCGTCCGGATGGGATTCCCGCCGGAGACCTTCGCGATGGCCGTGCAGCCGTTGATCGATGCCTATGCGGAATACCTGCAGCTGACGCCGGTGTTGGGCGGCGAACGCCACGGCCCTGGCGGACAGCTGCACGGCGGTCTCGTCACCGCGCTGCGCGCGCTCGATCACCGGCGTGGCCAGATCCTGCCGCGCAATGCGGCACCGGAAGTGCTGGGTGCGCTCGGCCATCGATGGACCTACGCGGTCTTTGCGGCCGCGTTGCTGCACGACCTCGGTGGCGGGAGTCCGGACCTTCCTCGGCAGCTTTTCGAGCGCTGGGTACCAGCGAGCGTCCGCGCGTGGCTCGCTGAAGATCCGGCGCCGACGGCGGAGCTGCGCGCCGTGTTGATTGGCGACGCGCCACCGGGCAGTGCGATCGCCGAGCTGGTGGCGCGTGCGGCGGCCCGCACCTGGCCTCTGTTCGAGGCGCCGGTGCAGTCCGGTGCGCGGATCGCGCCGACACCGACAGCCGAGGTCGTAGAGTCCGCCGTCTGGTCGGCGGCGCCGTCGGCGGCCGAGGATTCGCCCGAATTCCTCGACGCTGTGCAGACGGACGCCGCGGAACCCGCGCGCCGGTTCATGGAGTGGGTTCGGCGCGGGATCGCGGACGGGACACTGACGGTGAACAGCAGCGGCGCCCTGGTACATGGCGTCGAGGAGGGGCTACTGCTGGTGTCGCCCGGCATCTTTCGGGCGTACGTCCAGCACGACGGCACCGGCTCGAGGGAGAAGCGTGACGCGGCGAAGCGGCTGCAGCGCGAGGTCCTGCGGTCCGGCTGGCATCTGCGGGCCGACGGCGGTGTGAACCTGCTCGGCTATGCGTGGAAGCAGGACGGGCGACCGGACAGCCGCATCCACGGCGTCGTGATCGTCGATCCCCGACGCTTCGTGCATCCGGTGCCGCCGATCAATCCGGCGCTCGCTCGTGTGGCGCAGGTCGAGGCAGATCCGGATCGATGACCTATCCGCTGGAGGCCCGGCTGCGGCCGGCGCACGAGCTTCGCGCCGCCGCGGTCTCGGCACTGGGGGCTGCGTCGGTGCTGCTCCGCCCGGAACTCTTCCTGCTCGCGTCTCCCTGGCACCTGCTCCTTGGTGCCGCACTGGCGACCCACGCCGCATGGCGAGGTGCCGCAGGCCTGCGGACGCTGCGCTATCGGACCAACCTGCGGCGCCGGCGACGCTACGAGCTCGCGTCCGACCAGATCCCGTGGTCCGCCGACCGACTCTTTCTCGGGCGCGGGTTTCAGTGGGATCAACGCCACACGCAGCGCCTGTTCGAGGCGCGGCTGCCGAAGAACGGGCCGCTGCTCGAAGCCGGCGTTCTCGGCAAGGCGCTGCAGGCCTTCTCGCGTGACTCGTCGGCACCCGGCAGCGTCGGCGGCGATCCCGCCATCCACGGCGTCGAACCCGACGAGGCCGAGATCTGGATGGACCTGGAAGAACGGGTGGGGCACACGCTGGTGCTCGGCACGACGCGGGTCGGCAAGACGCGCCTGGCCGAACTGCTGATCGCGCAGGACATCCGCCGCGGCGAGGTCGTGATCGTGTTCGATCCGAAGGGCGACGTCGATCTGCTGCGCCGTGTCTTCGCGGAAGCCGAGCGGGCGGGGCGCGGCGGGGAGTTCTTCATGTTCCACCTCGGACATCCGGAGATCTCGGCGCGCTACAACCCGGTGGGCAGCTTCTCGCGCATCACCGAGGTCGCCACCCGCATCGCCGGCCAGTTGCCGTCGGAAGGCCAGTCTGCCGCCTTCAAGGAGTTCGTCTGGCGCTTCGTGAACGTGATGGCCCGCGCGCTCGTCGCGCTCGGCCGCAAGCCCGACTATCAGGAGATCAACCGCTACGCGTCCGACGTCGAGCTATTGCTGATCGACTTCTTCGAGCACTGGCTCGACCGCGAGCCTTCGGCCTCGGGCTGGCGCGAGGAGCTGCGATCGCTGGCCATCGACAAGAAGAACCTCGACAAGGGCCTGCAGTCGCGCGGCGCGCGCGCGGTCAGTCTCGTCGAGTACGCGCGGCGCAAGCGGCTCTACGACCCGATCGCGCACGCGCTCGCCTCGACGCTCAACTACGAGAAGAGCCACTTCGACAAGCTGGTGGCGTCGCTGCTGCCGCTGATGGAGAAGCTCACCACCGGCCGCACCGCGTCGCTGCTCTCGCCGGAGCTCGACGACCCGACCGACTGGCGCCCGGTGTTCGACTGGACCTCGGTGATCCACCTGGGCGGCATCGTCTACGTCGGGCTCGACGCGCTGTCGGACTACGAGGTGGCCGCGGCAGTGGGGAACTCCATGTTCGCGGATCTCACGAGCGTGGCTGGCAGCCTCTACAAGTTCGGCGCCGGTCGCGGACTGCCGGGCGCGGTGACGCCGCGGCGGATCGCGATTCACGCCGACGAGTTCAACGAACTGATCGGCGACGAGTTCATCCCGCTGCTCAACAAGGCGGGCGGGGCAGGGTTCCAGGTGACGGCGTACACACAGACCTGGTCCGACGTGGAGGCGCGCATCGGCTCGCCCGCCAAGGCCGGGCAGATTGCCGGTAACTTCAACACCCTGGTCATGCTGCGGGTGAAGGAGGTGGCCACCGCTGAACTGCTGACCAGCCAGCTGCCGCAGGTACACGTGACGTCGACCGTGGTGTCGTCGTCGGTGTCCGACACCAACGATCCGGTCGATTTCGCGGACTTCGCCAGCCGCAACGAGGATCGCATCGCCCCCGAGACCGTCCGGATGCTCGAGCCGACCGATCTGGTGCAACTGCCCAAGGGCGAGGCCTTTGCGTTGATCCACGGCGGCCAGCTGCACAAGATCCGCATGCCGCTGCCGTCGGCGGCGAGGGATCCGCTGATGCCGGCCAGCCTGGTGGCCATCGGCGCCACGCTGCGCGCCCGCTTCGACGGGCCGTGGAACCGGCCGGAAGCGGACGCCGAGCCGGAGGACCGGCGTGACGTCTAGGAACGCGGCCTTTCACGACGAGGCGCTGGCGGGGGTGCTGGTGAGCCCGCTGAAGCTGATGTTCTCGCTGGCCCTGGGATTGGCGGCGCTTCTGCTGTGCGCCTGGATCCTCGACTGGGTGTTCGTGTTCAAGGTCTGGCCGCAAGGGATCGAGCGGCTGCGCGAGCTGCTTGCGCACGACTTCGAGCAGGGCGTTGCCCTTGCCGCGCAGCAGGGGGCAGGGCCCGGTGCCATCGCGGCGCCGGCGAATGCGCTGTACTCGATCGTGTTCGAGGCCACCGGCATCCACGACATGGGCACGCAGTTCGCCAACGGGTCAGCGCTGTCGATCCCGGACACGATCATGCGGCGAAGCTATGTGTCGCACCGGGCGGGCATCGACGCGGCGATGGTCGGCACGCAGCTCCTCGGCGTGCGTGCGGCGATCCTGGCGCGGTTCGCGCCGCTGCTCCTGCTCCTCTATGCCGTCGGCGCGGCCGACGGCTTCACCCAGCGGGCGATCCGCCGGGCCTGCGGCGGACGCGAGTCGGCCGGCCTGTATCACCGGGCGAAGTACCTGCAGGTGGCGGTGCTGGGGCTCGGTGGTGTGGGCCTGCTGCTCTGGCCCGGGCCCGTGCGGTGGGAGCTCTGCGTACCGATCGGCGCGGTGCTCGCCGGTGGCCTGGCCAGTGTGCAGTGGGCCTTCTACAAGAAGCACATGTAGGTCCGTCGTGCGTCGCTGCGGCCCGCGAATGTCGGGCGTCAGGACTGCCCGACACGGGAGGCAATCAACGACGCGGGGCGGAGTCGTTGACATCGACCGGTACGAACGCTTCGACCGGCGTGTCCAGGAAGTTCGCCTGCAGAGTTGGCAGAGCGTCCCGTGCGCAGCTCGCTCCAAGGCCTCGCAGGCGGTCGATCATCTCCACGCGGTCCAGAGAGAACTTGCCTGCCGGAACAGAAACCTGGTGCCGAAAGTACCGCGGGGCCGCCTCGGTATGGCCGCAGAGGAGCTTCGCCGTTCCAGCCGCGGCGCGTGACTGTCCACGCATGAACAGCTCCGTCGACTTCAGAAACAAGTCCTTATATCCGGCCGACGCTGGCACATCGAAAATCTCTTCAGTGCAGCCCAGGCTGAGGACGAAGAGATCGTCGTCCTTCCAACCCAAGATGCTGCGCGCCTCCACTGCGGCGACGCCCGCTGGGTTGTTGGCCCAAATGCCGCCATCGATCAGCGGCGCACCGCTCGGCATGACATGCGCCCGGAAGTAGGTCGGCGCAGCGGCCGTCGCCAAAGCAACATCGACGGCTCGTTCCCGCCAGTCCACCTGCAATCGAGGATGGTGACGAGTCTTGAAGACGTATAGATCGTCCTTGTCGCCGTGGTAGGCGGGAATCACGAGGCGGAGCCTGCTCTCGCCGAGCGTCTTCGATCCGAACGCTGCCGTCAGCGCAACACGAAGGGCGTCCGGCTCGTATTTCGGCCACGCGAGCTGTTGGCCTCGGCGCCTCCACTTGCGCAGCAGGGCCGAACACCGCTGCGCAATGCCGTTCGCGACCGTCGGGTCGGCCTGATCGAAGATGCGCGGCCCTTCCCGAACGTAGAACTCGACGATCTCGCGCGCGGATAGACCGAGACCAAGCCCCAGCGCGATGATGCCCCCGGTCGACGTACCGGCGACCAGGTCGAAGTGGTGCGCGATCCGCTTTCCGGTTGCGGTCTCGACAGCATCGAGGAACGCCGCCTCGAGGACGCCTTTGATCCCTCCGCCATCGAGTGCAAGGATTCGTCGTTTAGGACGCATCGCGTACCTCCGGATGACGCCCGCCGCCCTTCCACTCGTCGTTCACGAGCCACTCTTCGAAGTAGAACAACCACTCGTAGGTCCACGGCACGATCGTGTCGGCAATCGAGGCGCCGGGTGACCATTCCGCGGTTTGCGGATCGAAGAGACACAGCCGCACCGGTTTCGTCGAGTACACGTGCGGTAGATGGCGGCCGTCCGCCAACTCGTTGAGGTCGGGTGAGACGACCACGACTTCCGGCGTATCGGCACGGCGGTACCGAATGCGGACCTTGTACAGACGGCCGAACGCCGAAGGTCTGACATCGAGATTCCAGATCAACTCACCCCGCTTTACGACGCCATGGCCACGGCTGACCGGGCTGGCCCGAAGACGCATCCACTGCTGTTCCGGGCTGAGCCAAGGATCGCGGACCTTCCGCACGCTACCGGCCGAAGAACGTGTGCCGCGGAGCGGTCACGCGCCCGACGGCGGGCGAGGTGACGAGGCCCAAGCCGGGTGCGACGAGCAGGGACCCCGCCGCGCGGGCATTGCTGACTTTCGTCGCAAGCGGTGCCATTGCAGCGCGAACGGCCTCCTGGCTCGCGCTGAAAGACTTCTGAAGCGCCTTGCCGAGTCGGTCCTTGCCTTCGAGGGCGAGCAGCCCTTCGAGCATAGCGACCGCATCCCTGTGCCAGCCGTAGAAGGCTCGGGGGAGGCGTGGATCGAGATTCCACTTTTCGGCGAAGTTCTCCCCTGTCGTGGTCTCGTTCTCGATGAAGTAGAACGGCTTGCCGTTCTGCTCGCCGACCTGAATGAAGTCCGGCAGGCGGCGCACCACGTCGAGGATCAGCTCGTAGTTGTCCGTGTATACGAAGCGGGTGATGCAGTCTGCATACGATCGCGCCGCGAGCGTCGTCAGGATGACGCTGATCGGCGCGAGCTCGCTGCGCCCAGGGGCGGCAAACGAGACGTCTCGATGGCGCTTAAGAAGTTGAACGATGCGCTTCAGCGGAGGCTTGCGCATCTCCTGCTCGGGAAAATCTTCTACGTCCGCACGCTTGGCAGCGATTGCGGCCTCGCGCAGGGTCAGCCTTGGCTGCAGAGCCGCGTACTGTTCGAAGCGGGCCGCGTATCCCTTCGGGTTGGTGGGCTTCCACGCCGCCAGTGCCCTGTCGGGCACCAGCTCGCCGCCGTTGCGGCATGCCGGATTGGGAATCGACGGCGTGATGTCGAGGTGGAACTCGTTCGCATAGCACAGCCGCCAGCAGCGCTGCTTCTCTTCGAGCATCGAAGCGTAGGTGGCGTGCCGCTTGAGTCGATCGCCAATCAATCCCTTGACCGCGGCGGGATTCGAGGTGGCGCCGACGGAGGGCAGGTGGCAAACGAGGTCGACGTCGAACTCGGCGCGCCCGATCGGCTTGTTGGCAGTACCCACCGCGATCGATCCCTGCGCGTAAATCGCGGCGTCCTGCAGAAACGTTGACTCGCCTTCGGCGAGCCAGGCGCTGACGGCTTCATAGCGAGCCTTTGCCGTCTCGTACTGGCTCTCGGTCAAGTCGATCTGCGCGAACAGCTCGTCGAGAACCACACCCAGCATCCGCCGCTTGTGCGAGGTCAATTCGATCAACTTGGGGTCAGCGTGCATATCCGTGCTCCAAAACGTTCATCGCCCGATCAGCGGGCGGCGCGGTGAAAGGACTGGCAGTGATGCGGACGGGCCGCCGCGTCGATCGCTTCCGGCAGTCTTGTCAGCGGGGCGGCGGGGCCGCCGCCCGCCAGTGGCCCGGCAGCCACCTCGCCGCACTCAACTTCGGCGGAACGCAGGACGGCTCCCACGGCGAGGGACGCTGTCCAAGGGTGGGACTGGTGGGCCGCTGTTTCCATGTCAGAATGCCGTTCTCAATGATCCATTTGTTGACAAGTATAGCAAGAAAAGCCATCATTAGGCAGACCAAGTGGGGGTGCGCATGGGAATGACCCGAGAGGAACTAGGGCGGCGGATACGGTCCGCCCGGGAAACCTGCGGTCTTACGCAGGAGCAGCTTGGCGAGTTCGCCGACCTGAACCGTGTTGCAGTGGGCCAGATCGAAGCCGGTTCGCGGTCGGTCTCCAGCCTGGAGCTGGACCGAATTGCTCACGCCGTGGGCCGCGACATCAAATCCTTCTTCGCTGAGTCCTTTGTGGAGCGGGACGCCCTCGCCGCGCTGTTTCGTTCTGACGCCGAACTCGCGGAGCAGGCTGACCTGCTGAAGGCGTTGCAGGACAGCCTGGCGCTCGGCCACGAACTAACCAATCTCGAGCGCCTCCTAGGTATCGACCGCGTTCAGCTCCTCACCGCGTCGTACGAACTCCCGGCCCCCAGATCGCGCTGGGATGCCATCCAGCAGGGGCAGAAGGTGGCTGCCGAAGAGCGGCAGAGGCTGGGGCTCGGCGCAGCGCCGATCGGTGACTTGAGCGATCTGCTGGAGGCGCAGGGAGTGCGTACCGGCGCCGTCGCGCTCCCCGAGAACATCTCAGGGCTGACGCTCGTCGACAGCACGATCGGCGTGTTCGTGGTCATTAACGCGAAGCACGCGGCCGTTCGACAACGCTTCTCCCTTGCTCACGAGTACGGCCACGTCCTCTTGGATCGAGGTCGAGCCGGCGCCATTAGCCGCGCAGAGAACCGATCCGATCTCCTGGAGGTTCGGGCGAATGCGTTCGCCGCGGACTTCCTCATGCCTGCGGAGGGTGTGGAGCAGTTTGTCGTTGCGTTCGGCAAGGGCGGTGCAAGCCGCGCTCAGATCGCCGTGTTCGACGAGGCGGAGGCGGTGCAGGTCGAGCAACGTGCTGCACCCGGATCTCAGGACATTCAGCTCTACGACGTAGCTTTGCTCGCTCACCACTTCGGGGCGAGCCGCATCTCGGCGTTGTATCGCATGAAGAACCTGCGGCTGATCGACGAGCGCGAGTTCCAACGCCTCAAGGCCGACGAAGACAGTGGAGCAGGTCAGGCGATCGCAACTTTTCTCTCGGCACCCGAAGTGCCGAAGGAAGACACGTCGCGCGAGGACTTCCGTCGCCGCTTTCTCGCGCTCGCCCTGGAAGCCTATCGCCGCGAGGAGATTACGCGCAGCAAGCTTGCTGAGCTCGCGGCGATGGTTCACCTGGGTCGGAACGAACTCGGGGCTGCGCTCGCTTCGGCGAAGCTGGATTGACATACCGCAGCGCGAGCCATTCAATGGCTACAAACGCCGAGACACTCGTCGTCGTTACCGACGCGAACGTGCTCATCAATCTGATTCGGATTGGTCAGTTGCCGCTTCTCGGTCAGCTGGACGGCTATCGTTTCCTTGTGCCCACGGAAGTGGCGAACGAGATCACCGAGCCAGACCAGCGGGAGGCCCTCTCTGAAGCGCTTGCAGGGGGCTATCTCGAACAGGTGGTCGTCGACACGATGGAATCGCTACAACTGTTCGCCGAACTGCGCGACGTGATGGGGATGGGTGAAGCGGCCTGCGTTGCCCTCGCCGCCACGAGGGGATGTCACATTGCATCGGACGAGAAGAAGCGCTTTCGACGGCGGGCGGTGGAGCTGATCGGCGAGCAGCGCATCGTGCGAACCGAGGGGCTTCTACTTGAGGCCATCCGGCAAGCACGCATCTCGGTTGCCGAGGCTGACGGATTCAAGGCCGTTCTCGCCGCGAATCGCTACTCGATGCCGTTCCAGAGTTTTCAGGACCTCTTGTAGGTGACCTGTCGTGATCGGCAGGCCCATTGCTCGGTCCGTCAGGAGATCTCACTCGCAATCCCCCAGCGTCTACGGGTAGGGCCGGCAACGCTGACCAGGCTCGATGCGACGCCGGCATCCTTTGGCCCGGTGTGTCACGGCAGTGCCGGGCGGCGCGTGCTCAGAAGTTCCAGAAGCTCGGAGCTTCAGGCTCCGGCGCATCCAAGATCGGATCGCTTCGTCGAACGAGCGGATCGAGCCAGTCTGCCTTAGCTCTGGCCCACTCGATCCACTGCTGCTTCTCGGGCGTGAGCTCGTCGTCGTGGCGTGCGCGATCCTCGACGGTGGCGATGAACTCGCGCAACCGGTTCGCACGCTGCAGCCGGCTCGCGTCGCGGAACAGGGTGCGCAGCTGGCGACGTTCCTCGTTGCGTTCGCGTACCTGCGCTTCGTATCGGGCGCGCGCTTCCTCGTAGGTCCGCCGGCGGCGCTCCTCTTCCTCCTCCTTCGCGCGTTTCGCTTCGGCCAGGCCGACGATGGCAGCGACGATGCCGCTCAGCCGCGAGTCGATGAGGCTGCGTTCCGTGTCGTTCCACTTCCGTGACGGCCACGATCCCACCGTGAGCGTCAGCCGTCCGGTGGGGTGCCAATCGAACTGCGGGATGTTCGGATACTCTCCCCGGGCACCCACGCGAAAGGAGTCGTAGTACCGGTCGCGCGCCCGCACCTCCGCGCGTGTCGGCGTGTGGCTGGTTCGCGTGACCTGCTCGACGATCGAGATCGTCAGCGTCGTGCCGCCGCCGACCAGCAGGGTCTCCCCCTTCTCCTCGTCCACCCGCGCCGTGAAGCCGCTGGGCTCGAGCGACTTGAGCAGCGTGTCCATAAGCAGAAGGGCGCGGTCGAGGGTGTTCCTCGTGACCTGCAGGTCGAGCACTTCCTTCGGCGCGCTTCTCACGCCCGCCGGGTGATCCCAGCCGTCGCGCTTCTTCAAGCGCGCCGCTGCCGCCCGTACAAGTGGGTGCGGGTCGACGAGTTCGTCGGGCACGCTGACGCTCGCCTGGCTTTCGCGGGTCTGCTGGAGAGCGTCACGGACGCGCGCGTGCATGGCCGCCTCCTGTTCGGACAGCGGTATCGGTCCGGCGAGATCGCGCGAGCCGGCGGGGAGGGCGGGCAGCGGCACCTTGCGGGTGGGGCGGCCGGCCTTGAGCTTCGCCCAGTAGCCCCGCGGCGGCACCGGAATGCCGAGCTTCTTGCAGATCTTGACCAGGCCCACGTCGGACAGGCCGTAGCGGGGGGCGACGACCGTGACCGCGTCGGTCCAGACCTCTTCGTACAGCGCCTCCCGACTGACGGGGGTGCCTCGGCGTCTCATCGCATGTCTCCCGGTTCGGGCCGGAGCCACTTGGGGGCGGCGGCTCCCGGCGACTCTAAGATTTGCTGTTCAGCAAATATTGCTTTTTGGTCGAATATTCGGTATGGTGCGCATATTTACTGCACAGTAAACGTAGGCGGTGACCATGCTTCACGCGCAGGCCGGCGAACCGGGACTGATCGACCAGTTCCTCGCGGCACTTCGGTCGCTGCCCGAGGTGCAGGCCGAACTCGAACGCGTCGGTGCGCCGGAGCACGACGCACAGCTTGCGCTCGACGTTGCCGGCAAGCCTATCCACGCGCTCGTCGAGATGCGGAAGGCCGTCTACCCGCGCGACGTCCGTGAGCTCGCCTGGCGGATCAGGGACCTTGCCCGTCAGCAAACCGCCGGCGAGAGCGGCGGCGAGACGCTGGCGGTCCTGATCGCCGAGTCCATTTCGCCCGGTGCGAAGGAGTTGCTTCGAGCCGAGCGCGTCGGGTACTACGACAGCGGCGGCAGCCTCTACCTGCCGGCCCGCGGAGCCTACCTCTACGTCGACAAGCCGCCTCCCAAGTCCTTGTCCCGGTCCATGCGGTCGCTGTTCACGGGGCGGCGCGCGCAGGTACTGCACGGCCTGCTGATCCGCCATCAGGACTGGCTCGGCGTGAAGGACCTGGCCGAGCTGACCTTGGTTTCGCCGGCGACGGCGTCCCAGGTGCTGTCCGAGATGGAGCGCCTCGACTGGCTGGAGTCGCGCGGGCAGGGGCCCAGCAAGCAGAGGCACCTTCGGGAGCCCGCGGCGCTGCTCGATGCCTGGGTGAAGCAGCTGAGCTCGATCCGGCTTCCGGCACTGCGACGCTACTTCGTGCCCGCGATGAAGCCCGACGGCCTGATGGAGCGCGTCGGTCAGGCTTGCGAGGCGCACGGCGTCGAGTACGCCGTCAGCTTCGAGGCGGCAGCGCAGCGCTACGCGCCGTTCCTGTCGGCGGTCTCGCAGGTTCGATGCCGACTGCTGGCGGGATCGGGGGCCGACGCCGCGATCGCCGACCTGGGGGCGCGCGTTGTCAGCGAGGGCGCGAATTTCGCCGTCATCGAGGCGAAGTCGGCGGGCGATCTGCTCTTTCGGGAGCGGATCGCAGGAGTCTGGCTGGCCAGTCCGGTCCAGGTGTACCTCGACCTCCTCCGCGGCGAGGGTCGAGCCAAGGAGATGGCCGAACACCTGCGTCGAGAAAGGATCGGCTTCTGATGGCCAAGCCCGCAACCTTCGACGGTTACAGCGACCAGTACACGCTCGACTGCGAGCGCGTGCTGTTGACGCTGCTGCGAGGTCTGGGGCCGTGGAAGGACTCGGTCTACCTGGTCGGCGGCTTGACGCCGCGGTATCTCGTCCCCGCTCGCCCGCCGGTCGTGCCCGCGCACGCCGGCACGCTGGACGTCGACATCGTCATCGACCTGCAGATCCTTGCCGACACCGAGGCGTACCACACGCTGGAAGAGAACCTGAAGCGCATGGGGTTCGAGAGGGCCGAGAACGAGCAGGGGGCCAAACTCTCCTGGCGTTGGCAGACCCGGACCGAGCACGGTGCGCTGATGGTGCTGGAGCTGCTAACCGACGCCCCGCAGATCGCCGGCGGGCGCGTGCAGCCGCTGCCGACGGAAGGGACGATTTCGGCGCTCAACATCCCGCACTCGTCGATCGTCTTCGACCTGTACCAGGTCGCCGAGATCCGCGCCGAGCTGCTCGGCGAAAACGGGATGGCGACCGAGCGCGTCAAGCACGCCGACATCGTCAGCTTCACGTGCCTGAAGGCCTTCGCGTTCGACCAGCGCTTCGAACGCAAGGACGCCCACGACTTGATCTACTGCATCGAGCACGCGCCGGACGGGCCGGATGCCGTCGTAGCGGCCTTCGGCCGGGCGCTCGCGGGCAAGCATGCGGCCGTGGTTCGAGAGGCGCTGGACGTCCTGCGCCGACGCTTCGCCAACGACGGAGTCACCGAGGGCTATCGCAAGGATGGACCGGTCTCGGTGGCCAAGTTCGAACTGGGCGAAGGGCAGGACTCTGATCTGCGCGAGGCCAGAGTGCTTCGACAACGTCAGGCCAGCGATCTCATCGATCGACTCCTTGCTGGAATCGGGTAGCCGCCAATCATGCGTCGTCGAGTTCTGATCTCCTGGATAGCCGTAAACAACGATCCCTACGAGCGTGATCGGGCCGGTAGTGCCTTTCGCCTTGTCGACGGGGCTCCGGTTCCCGGCCCAACACTGACCTTGTTGTTCGATCCTGATTCGCCGTATGCGGGCAGCATTTCCGACTTCGTGTTGTTCCATGGACGCTCGCCCGACGGGAAGGACACGCGCCAGTCTCGGGCGGTCAGCCAGACGTTGGAAGAACTGAAGGCCAGGGATCCCGGCTTGCGCATTCACCAAGAGCCTTGGGACGGTGACGATCCAACCGATCACGGGCAGATCTTCGAGTTCCTGAGGGAGAGGCTCCCGGCCGTGCGAAGGAAGTTCGCCGACCGGGAACTGATCATCCACGTCAGTCCGGGCACACCTTCCATGCAAACGGTCCTGGTGCTGATGGGCGAAACAGGTTTCATCGATGCCCCCTTCTCCCTCGTCAAGTCGTATCGCAAGGAGGAGCGGAACGGTCGTCCTGCTGTCGTTCCAGTTCGACTCGGCATCGACAGCTACTACAAGGCATACCGCGCCGCTCGTCCTTCGGAGACGTCTTCCGAGGATGCGGCGGTCGTCTGGGATCCCGCTCGGTTTCAGTCCGAGCGGATGCGCAAGATCTTCGACGAGGCCCGCAGATTTGCGCAGTTGAATGTGCCCGTCCTCTTGCTAGGGGAGCGGGGCACGGGCAAGACGACACTGGCCGGTTGGATTCGATCGCACAGCCCCTACCGCGTCCCGGAACGGGATGCCCATTGGCCAGCGGTCGCCTGCGGTCAGTACATCCCCGAAACGATGCGTGCGGAGCTGTTCGGCTACAAGCGCGGATCCTTCACCGGCGCTCTCAAGGACCACGAGGGGCTGCTCGCCATGGCCCACAAGGACACCTTGTTTCTCGACGAGGTGGGGGATGTCAGCCGAGATCTGCAGCGCCTTCTGATCAAGGCGGTCGAGGAAAAGAGCTACATGCGCCTCGGCGACGATCGTCAGCTGACCAGCGACTTCAGACTCATATCGGCGACGAACCTTTCAGACGAGAAGTTGCGCGAGCGACTGGATCCGGACTTCTTCGATCGCATCAGCATGCTCACTCTGCGGCTGCCGCCGCTGCGTGAGGTTCCCGAAGAGATTCCCTGGCTATGGGAAATGGTGTTCGCTCAGGCCTCGCGTCGAGCCGGCAGTGGCCGCATACGGCTTCCGGACAGTGCCCACCGGGCCATCGTGAACGAGCTGTCGCGTCATCCACTTCCCGGGAATTTGAGGGACTTGTTTCGGGTGGCGTACCGCACGATCGCCGCCAAGGCCGATCGGCACTCGCCTCTGTCGGCAGCCGACGCGTCCGACTACGGACTGGCGGGCGTGGATGGATCCCGGACTGACGCTGGCGCGGACTCTTTACCGCAGTCGGTGGCGCGCGCGTTTGCCGAGTCGTCGAGCCTGGATGCGCTGATTCCGCCCGGCGAGACCATCGAGACGAAGGTCGTCGAGCGGGCGCTCAAGGGCTACTTGGCAGACGAGCTTCGCAGGATCGCGAAAAAGCGAGGCGTTTCGCCTGAAACCCTCTGCGATGTGACGGATCGCGCGTTGAGAGAATGGTCGGCAGCTAGGGAGAGGAAATTTTGATCCACATGCTGGAACATCCGTTCCGAAATGCCCCAATTTCTAGGCAAGGCGCGAGCCTTGGGACAGGGGGTCTGAGCCTCTATAAGTCGTTGTCACATAAGGTGTTATCTGCTTTTCGGCGTGTGATCTCGGGGGTGTTGGCACGCTTATCGCGATATTGGCTGGTGTGGGGCCCGGAATCGGTCCGGGCCCGTTCAACCCAGGAGAGCCAGCCAAATGAACAAGCACAGCAGCGCAGCGAGCAACGCCCCGGCGATCACTCAGCACGCCTGGACTCGCATGAGCGGGCGCGGATTGAACTGCCGGACCATCGACACCGTGCTGAGCTACGGGCGCGTGATTCATGTGCGCGGGGCGGCGATTCACGTCATCGGCAGGAAGGAAGTGGAGAAGCTGGCGCGATCCGGCGTGGATGTGGGCAGTTGCGAGGGAGTTCAGGTCGTCTGCACCCCCGACGGATCCGCAATCCTGACGGTGTACAGAAACAGCGACTTCCGAGGACTGAAGCCGCGTGGCGGAAGGCGTTGGCACTGATGGCCTACGGATCGTTCGTCCGGAACTAGACGGGGGCAGCGCATGGGGTGGGCAAAGTACCTTGAAGACATCGCCAGTCGGCACAACGGAACGTCCCTCGTTCAGAGGCAGCTGCAGAAAGAGATCGGGCGCGACGCTCGGCCGAACAGACCCAAGGCGCCAACGAAGTCCCGGTTGAAAACGCAAGGAGAACAGAACATGTCGAAGCTCAAGGACTTCACCGTCTCGACGGCGCGCCCGCTTCCCGTGATCGTGCTCGCCGACGTCAGCGGCAGCATGAGCGCGAACGGCAAGATCGATGCGCTCAACGACGCTATCCAGTCGATGATCGAGAGCTTCGCGGCCGAGGATCACAGCCGTGCCGAGATCCACGTCGCTGTCATCGCATTCGGCAAGGGCGGCGCCAGGCTCCACCAGCCTTTGTTGCCGGCGGCGCAGATCAAGTGGGAGCGGGTCGGCGCAGCGGGCAATACGCCCATGGGCGCGGCCTTCGATCTGGTCGTGAAGATGGTCGAGGACCACGCGCAGATTCCGAGCCGGGCATACCGGCCGACCGTTGTGCTCGTATCCGACGGACAGCCCACCGACGAGTGGCGCGAACCCCTGCAGCGCTTGCTCGCTTCGGACCGTGCTTCGAAGGCCTCACGGTTTGTCCTCGGGATCGGAGACGACGCCGATCCCGCCATGCTGGCCGAGTTCCTGGCTGATCCGAGCGCGCGCGCGTACTCGGCGCACGAGGCCCGGCAGATCAAGAACTTCTTCCGGTGGGTCACCATGAGCGTCACCCAGCGCACTCGCAGCGTGAATCCCAACAGCGTGGTCGTGGTCGACCCGACTGCTCTGGACGACTATGACTTCTGAAGGTCACATGGCACGCAGAAGCCGTGTGGACTACTTCGGTGCGAGTGTTGCCGGCCCTGCCCACAGAGCGCTACGAAAGCCCAACGAGGACCAATGGCTCGGCGCGTCCGGCGCCTTCGGCAGCCTGGTCGTGGTGAGCGACGGTTTGGGCTCGAAGGACCGTGCCAGGCATGGTGCAAGGAAAGCCTGCATTGCGACGTTGCGTGCGGTCAGGGCGTGGCACAAGGGCGGGACAGGTTCTCTCGACGATCTCGTCGGTCGAATCGAGCCGCTCTGGCTGGAGGAAATCGCTCCGTTCGATCGCTCGGATTGCGCAGCCACATGCCTGCTTGCGCTCGCGCACCACGATGGACGAACCTATGTGGCTGCGTTGGGCGACGGGATGGCAGCCGTGCGCAGGCGCGGCGCCATCGAGCGGGTAGAGCATGCGCGGGCATCGGGGTTTTCCAACGAGACCCAGTCGCTCGGTAGCGGCGGTGTCTGGGCGAAGCGTTGCTTCGAGTGCTCCGAGATCGACATCGCCGTCCTCGCATCGGATGGCGTTTCGGATGACCTTCGTCCCGATCGCCTCGCCGACTTCGTCGCCTGGCTGAAGGACGAAATCGCGACATTGCAGCCGGTGGCTCGGTGGCGTTCGCTGCGGCGTGAACTGAACGAATGGCCCACCCCACGGCATCTCGACGACAAGACCATCGCAGTTCTGGCGTGGCCGAACGGGGGATCGGCATGACGTCCGTCACCCGCCAAGTGACCGACCTGAATGGGGCTCGTCACGTGCTGACGCGTCAACTCGGCCGTGGGGGGCAAGGGGCCGTCTTCGAGGTCAAAGGCGGACGACTGGCCGCCAAGATCATCTTCGATTCGTCGCCGTCCCGACGCGAGCAGCTCCGGAACCAGCTCACGGCAGTCAAGCGGCTGCCGCTGGCGGACCTCGAGATCGCTCGCCCATTGGAAATGCTGCGCGAGCCCGTGCTTGGTTACCTGATGGAGCTGCTGACCGGAATGCAGCCGCTGAGCGCGCTCTGCAATCCGCCAAAGGCGACGACCTCGGTTGCGTCCTGGTACTTCCAGACGGGAGGCCTTCGGCGACGGCTGGCACTGCTGGCACGTACGGCCGACGTCCTCTCCGCTCTTCACGGCAAAGGGCTCGTGTACTCCGATCCGTCGCCGCACAACATCTTCGTCTCCGAGGCCAGCGACGCCACGGAAGTTCGGTTCATCGACAGCGACAACATCCACTACGTGTCCAGCGCGGGGCTGCCGACGGTGTTCACTCCTGGCTATGGTGCGCCTGAACTTATCCGCGGCGCTTCCGGAGTGAACTCGCTGACCGATGCGCATGCGTTTGCTGTCCTGACCTTCCAGACACTATCCCTGGTCCATCCGCTCATCGGCGACGCTGTCGCGAACGGACCGCCCGAGCGCGAAGAAGAAGCGTTTGCGGGAGCGATGCCCTGGGTCGATGACCCGAGCAACAGTTCGAACCGTTGTTCCATCGGGATTCCACGAAGCGTCACGCTCTCCGCGCGATTGGCGGAGATCTCGCAGCGAGCTTTCGGTGCAGGTCTTGCAGAGCCACTGCAGCGGCCCGGCGTCTCAGAGTGGGCGGAGAGACTGCACGCCGCTGCCGACGCGACAGTCCTGTGCCAGGAGTGCCACGGAACGTACTACATGAACGCCAAGCAATGCCCTTGGTGTGACGCGCCGCGCTTGGGCTTCGTCGTCGCGGAGTTTCAGCTCTGGGATCCCGCGCTGGGTGAGGGCTCGGAGCTCGTGTCGCGACCCTCCGGTGACCGTCGAAGGCCTGTCATCGTCGCCGCCTTGGCACTGACCGATGGAGAGTCGAGAGTCATCACGCGCCGTCTTGCCACCGGGCAGGCTGGTCGGGACGGGCAGCGTCCGGTGATCGACCTGAAGTTCGAGGGCATGCGCATCACGCTCCAGTCACTCGACGGGGCAACCTACCGGCTCACATCGCCCACCGGAGCCAGATCTGCCTCGGTCGGACCGAAACCCTCGTCGATCCTACTGAAGCACGACGAGGCCTCGTGGCGCTTACACCTCGGATCTCCCGACGCACTCCATAGGGTCGTGTCCTTCACTGCGCGCAAGGGGGGCACGAAATGAAGGCGCACGAAGCTGCATTCGGAACGTGCTCGCTGATTGAGCTCGTGCCTGCCGATGCCACGACGTTCGACATGACGGTGGCCGTGAGAAGCGAAGCGGCCCTGCTGTTCTCGGAAGCCACCGGCCAATCGCTGCTTCGTGTCGGCACTGTGGCGAATAGCGTGCGCGGGCGCGACAAGCAGGGGGAAACCGTTCTCGCGCGATTGCGCGACCGCAATCTGCCTCGACTGGGATGGGTCGTTGCGGTGACGCCAAAGAGCGGCGCCACGGAATGGCTACAGGTCCAGGTGCACGAGTTTCCGGTGCAGTACTCCTGGCCGGGCAACATCGACATCGGGGTCGACGAGAAGATCGTCGACGTCATCCGCCATAAGCTCGGGAAGAGCATCTCTGCAACGGAAGTCATTCAGTGGCTCACGGAGCGCTTCGTCCTGGTCGACCAGGAGTCGGGTTCCAAGGTCTTCATCTCCGGCAGCCCCGCGCCGGAGAGCGACCACCGTCGTCCGTTTCGCATGCACGGCAAGGGGTACGCGATCGATGTCCAGAAGACGCCCGACGACCGGCTTCTCGTGACGCGCCTCGTCGAAGCGCGTCGTGGATCGTCTGCGGAAGAGAGGCGCCCGATCGTTCCTGTTCAAGGCAACGTGCGCTTCTGCGATTCGACCATTGCAGGCGCATTTCGAGGTACGGCCCGCTCCCAGTTGGATCAGCTGGTGGAACAGGCCGGGAGCTACCTGAACGTCTGGCGCGAGTACAACAAGCTGGAGCGGGACAGTGTCTTTCGCCGAGCGCGGACGCTGGGGTGGCTGAGCTACTCGGACGCGAAACGGCAGGCAGACGGACGATGGCGCTTTCGGATCCAGGATGCGAAGCAGATCGACACAGCCCTGAATCTGCTTCGAGGTGCGGAGGATGTCGAGCTGGAGGCCGCGTCGCACCCTCCACGCGAGTTGCAGGAGTCCTCGGATACTTCGGCAAACGGCTCGTCGACCGAAGGGGACCTCGCCAGGAGTCCGAAGGCATTCGTCGGGTCGTTCGTTGGCGGTACGGCTGCCGGGCGGTACCTGGATGTTCTGCCGACAGGCGATCTGGACGACCGCGAGCCTCCTGTTCCCGGCGTCCTCTTCATGAGCATGAGCGGCGACAGAAAGCGGCTCGAGCGCAGGGAGCGCGCACAAGCCAGCATCGCTCTGGCCGAATGTCCCATGCCTCAACTGGGGCTGCTGCTCGAAGGAAGCGTGGTACCGGAGAGAAGGCGGAAGGCGGAGGCGCCGCTTTCGGCGGCCGTGAAGGAGATCTTCGGCGACGATCCCACGCCCAGACAGATCGAAGCCATTCGAGTCGCCTTGAACACGCCGGACATCGCCCTGATTCAAGGGCCGCCCGGCACCGGCAAAACAAAGACGATCGCGGCCCTTCAGGCGCGATTGGCCGAGCTGGGCGAAGACGGCGACCTCGCCGGTCAGACGCTGCTCACGAGCTACCAGCACGATGCCGTGGAGAACGCGGCGGCCAAGACGCTGGTCTTCGGTCTGCCGGCCATCAAGGTCGGCAGGAAACACGGACGAAGCGATGACGGGGACGGATTCGACCGATGGCGGCGCGAGCGTGTCGACGCCATCCGAGCCGACCTTGCGAGCTTGCCGGAGAGGCCAGTTAGCGAAGTCCTGAGGAAAGTGCGGGCCATGTCTGCGGCCTACCAAGCTTCGCGGCTCGGCCCCGCGGAGTCCGCGAAGATGGTCCGCGAGATCGAAGACATCGCGCGACCGTACCTGTCGCCGTCGGTACTGGACCGCCTCCTTGCGATTCGCCAGGAGCTGTCGGCGCAACACGGATTCATGCCGGACTTCGAGTCGGACGATCGGGAGTTGTTGCTAAAGGCCGTCCGGGCGCTCCGCATCGATCCGGTCAGCTTTGGCGACGACGGTGCTCGAAATGCCGCGCGGGTCATGCAGCGGCTCGAACGTCTCGGGTCCCTGGACGACAACAGTCGGCGGCTGCTCTCCGCTGCGGCCGACTGGGATGCGGATGAGCCCCCCGGATTCCTGGGCGAACTCAAGGCGCTTCAGGAAGTCCTCATCGACCGCTTTGCGGAGCCCGCTGCGGTCGGCGGACCGCGCGGACATGCCGACCTGGAGGAACTGCTCCCCGAGATCGTCAACGAGCTTTTTGCGCGGGCGAGGGAGTCGTCCGGCGGCGAGGACGCGGTCCTCTACGAGTACCTGTTCGACCTCGAGAACGACCTCGATGGCGTGAGGTCTGCCGTGCGCGACTACACCGTCGTGCTGGCAGCCACTTGTCAGCAGGCGGTCGGCTTTCAGATGAGCCTCCAGAAGGGGGAGCAGAGCGTCTTCGCGAACGTCATCGTCGACGAGGCGGCGCGGGCCAATCCCCTCGATCTGTTCATTCCGATGGCACTGGCGGAGCGCCGGATCATTCTCGTCGGGGATCACCGCCAGCTCCCACACATCCTGGAGCCGGACGTCGAGGGGCAACTGGAACTCTCGGTCTCTGACGAGACGCGAAAGGCGCTGCGGCGGAGTCTTTTTCAACGCCTCTTCGAATCGATGCGTGAGCGCGAGGCTGCCGACGGCATCAAGAGAACCGTCACGCTCGACGTGCAGTACCGAATGCATCCCGTTCTGGGTACCTTCGTCAGCGATACGTTCTATGCGCCCTACGGGGAAGCCTTTCGATCCGAGAAGCCTGCCGAACAGTTCGAGCATGGCCTGCCTGGCTACGAACCTCACGTCGCCGCTTGGGTCGACGTTCCGCTATCGGCCGGAAAGGAGCAAGGCGGACAGAGCAAGCGCAGACCCGCCGAGGCACGCTGGATCGCGAAGGAGCTCAAGAATCTGGCCACGGCCCGGCCGGACCTGAGCTTCGGGGTGATTTCGTTCTACGCGGGCCAGGTCGATGAAATCCTTGGTGAGCTGGAGGCGCTCGGCGTTGCGGAACAGCTCCAGGATGGGTCGTACCGCGTCGCCGACGCATGGCGAGAGACGCGGGGGCTGGACGGACACCTCAAGGAGCGGATCCGGGTCGGCACGGTCGACGCCTTCCAGGGCAAGGAGTTCGATGTCGTCTTCCTGTCGATGACTCGATCGAACGATCTTCCGATGTCCGACGAGCGATCCCTGAGACGGAAGTTCGGGCACCTGATGCTCGAGAACCGGTTGTGCGTCGCGATGAGCCGCCAGCAGAGGCTACTGATCGTCGTTGGCGACTCGGGAATGCTTCGCGGCGAAGTCGCCGAACGAAGCCTTGCCGGCCTGGTGGCATTCCGAAAACTGTGCGAGGGGCGGCATGGCTGCGTTATTTCAGCTTGATTCGCCTGTTCTGCACTTCGGTCCCCGCCTTCCAGCGGGAGTCCGGTACAGCCGGCGCAAGTTCCTATTGTGGCCGGCGCTGATGTATCGCGTCGTCGCACCGGAAGTGCGGCCTCGACAGGTCAACATACTGCAGAAGGCAGTGCTCGGCATGTGTCGCGCGGGCATCACGTTCCCCCCGCGAATCGGCGAGAAGTTGAAGATCCACGCAGACCTGGCCACGCTCATTCTGTCCGAGCTTCTGCAGAGGGGGCTCATCAAGCAGGACGGACTGCCGACGCCAGCTGGCAACGAGGTGTTCGAGGACGAGGCCCTCGACATGAGACCTGCGGTGACTGGACACGTGTTCCAGGACCCGTGGTCCGGCGATCTCTGGCCACGCTTCGTCCAGCGCCTCGACTACGCGGAACTGGACCGTCGCGAGAACGGCTTTCCGGATCTGATTCTGGGCACCAAAGGTAAGCCGCGACGAGAGCGGGCCTTCATGTGCCGACCGCTCGACCCCTCGGTTCCGCCGGCGCCAGATGTGCGGCAAATACTGCGGGCGACCCGGCGGCACAAGTTGGCCCTGCGCAATTCCGAGTCCTTCGAGTCGGCCGATGAGGACGAGCACCTCGACCTGGACGCAGGTCCGGTGCTCGAGCGAATCTCGCTGGTAGACGACTCACCGACTCCGGTCTTCCTGTCCACCTTCATCTATCTGGTCGAGAACGAGCAAACCGGAGACTGGCACGCCTGCGATCCCTTCGGGCTGGGGGAGAGCCCGGCCCTCAGACGCACCGTCGAGCGCGAACTCGCGCACTTCCCAAGGCTTCGCGAAACGGTCGAGGCCCTCGTTGGTTCGTCCCTGGACGCGCAGGCAGAGAAGCAGCGAGGATGGATCGCCGAAGTAAGGGCGCTCGCTACTTCGAATCTCGAGCGAAAACTCACGGTCAACGCGCGCGACCTGCCAGAGTTCGAGCAGTTGCTTCAGCTGGAGATGGCCTATGTGGACGCGCAATTGCTCGGCGACGCGTGTCCTGAGCAGCGTCTGAGAGATCTCCTGGGCGCGGCGAGAAGAGTCCTTGAATCGTCGTTCCGATCGATAGCGGCGCGCTTTCCGCCTGGCGACGTGTGGCGTCACGTCTACTTCAAAGACAAGAGCGGCAAGGATCGTCCGGTCCAGGATCAGATCTATGTCTCGAGCGTCTATGAAGCTCGTGCCGCCGCTCTCGGCTTCAAGACTCCGCTGCCAGCTGCTCTGGCGGGAACCCGACCGAATCACCTGAAGGCGGCGTGTTACGAGTCCGGCTGGCGGCTTCGCGGCGCGATTGTCGCGGCGATGATGGTTGCGACTGACAGGCCTGATCACCCGCTTGTCCGGGCCGCGAGACGTCGGCCGGAGCTCATCGAGGATCTGGACCAGGTCGCAACGATGGCGGGTGATGCCATACATGCTGGTGACCGCAGTCTGGAGCTTGCGGCGATATCTCCGGTGATCGAATCGGTCTACAGGTCCGTTGCCATCCTCGGCGGGATCGACGTTGGCGCGACACAACTGGTAGGGGGCTAGTTACACGATGGCGAAGCACAAGAACAAGCACAGGCAGCTTCCACAGCAGAACCAGAAGCCGGCGCCGTCAACCCAAGGCGCCGCTGGCAAGTCACCCACCAGCGGGCCGACGACCGCTGCGGACATCACGACCCCGGATACGGCGATCGAGGCGATCAGCAAGGTCCATTCGCAAGCGCTGGAGACGGCCACAGAAGGAGACATCGAGGCCGCGACGAAGGCCGCTCCACCTGGCACCGACGGCCTGGATATCGTGATGGCTGCGCGCGAGCTCTGGGAAGCAAATGAACTTTGCAGGGCGCGATCGGAGCGGATGTCGCGTCTCGAAGAGGGCGAACGGGCTCTCAAGGAATCGCAAGACCTGTTGGCCCAGGATCAGGCGCAGCTTGCCGCCGACCGGAAAGCGCTCGAAGAGCGGGAATCGTCGCTCAAGATCAAGGAGGAGGAGGTTCGAGATAGGGAGGACGCGCTTCGCGTCCGCGAGCTGAACGCAGAGGCCGGGTTTGCGGCGGAGCGCCGCGTGTCCCTTCAACTCCTCGATCAGGAAGCCGCGACCGTCCGGGAAGAACTATCTAGGGCGCGGGGTCTGATCTCTGCGGAGCGCGCTGATTGGGACGCGCGCTGGCGGCAGGAGGACCAGAGGGTCAGGGCGGAACTCGAGCAACTGAGGCGCGAGCAGGCTGAGCAACATGCGGCGTCGGTGCGTGAGTTGGACGAGCAGAGGCGGCAGTTCGAAGCTGAAATCTCGCAGGCGCGTGCGGCCCTGAAGAAGCAACAGGTTCAACTCGATGGTCTCGAATACGTGCTGCGCGAGGATCGGGAGGCGTTCGATTTTCGAGTAAAGCAGCGTGCAGGTGCCGCGCTTGAACACGCGGAGGCGAAGTACCGCGACTCAAAGGCTCGTCTCGAGGCAGCGCGCAATGAGTGCGACGATCTCTACGAAAGGCTGAGAGAGCGCGAAGAGGCCGAACGTGTACTTGGCAACCGGCCGCTTAACGAGGTCAAGAGGGAGCTCGACGCTCTCATCAAAGAGAACAAGTCCTTGACGGATCGACTTGCCAAGCGTCCGAGCGAGGACATGGTGGCGCGCCTCGAAATGCTGGAGCGCGCGCAGGAAGAGTGGGAAGCGGACCGCGCGCGACTCTCCCAGGAACTAATGGCGAGCCGCGCCTCGGTCGCCCGATCGGCGATTGCCGTCACCGAGCTCGAGTCGCTCAGGGATCAAAAAGCCGCGCTGGAGACCGGGAGGGACTTGCTGCAGGCCGCCCTGGAGGAACTCCGGAAGGACGTTGACGAACGCATTCGGCGGTCCGACGGGGTCAGCCCGTTCCCGTCATGCAGTCAGATGGATGGCGACGACACGCTCCAGGGCCGAGTGCCGATGTTCGACGAGATTCCGGACCTGGCTGACTTCTGCGGCGACCTTCAGAACCGAGTCGCCTTCGATCCGACGTCGGGCAAGGAGCTGTACTACTCCCTGTCCGACATTCGCTGCTTTCTCGCCGGCATGGCGATGAGCAGGCTCCACCTTCTTCAGGGCATCAGCGGGACCGGGAAGACGAGCCTGCCCCTGGCCTTTGCTCGTGCCCTGGGTGCCGGGGCCGCCCTCATCGAGGTGCAGGCCGGGTGGAGGGATCGCCAGGATCTCATTGGTCATTTCAACGCCTTCGAGCGGCGCTTCTACGAGTCCGAGTTCTTGCAGGCGCTCTACAAAGCACAGTGCCCGCACTACGCGGATGGCGTCTTCATCGTCGTTCTGGACGAGATGAATCTCTCGCACCCGGAGCAGTATTTCGCCGACTTGTTGTCGGCACTCGAGCAAGATCCGCAGTATCAGAAGCTGGATCTGATCACCGCCGCCGTGGAGCCGGCACCAGCCCTGCTTCAAAACGGTCGGACCCTTCCGCTGCCGCAAAACGTCTGGTTCGTTGGCACGGCGAACCACGACGAGACAACCAAGGACTTCGCGGACAAGACCTACGATCGCGCTCACGTGATGGAGCTGCCGCGCCATCGGGAATCGTTCAAGCCCAAGCGAACGAGGGCACGTGCTCCGGTATCGCTCGCGACTTTGCAGGGTGCGTTCGCAGCAGCGCAGGCCACGTACCAGAAGCAAGCGGCGGATGCGTATCGATTCGTGGACGCCCAGTTCGCCGAGATCTTGGGACGCCGATTCCGGGTTGGCTGGGGCAATCGCCTGGAACGACAGATGCTCAACTTCGTTCCCGTCGTCCTGGCCGCCGGCGGCACCATGACCGAGGCCGTGGACCACATCCTGGCCACGAAACTGCTACGCAAGATTCGCGATCGGCACGACACACGACCGGAAGACCTCGAGGCTCTGCGGCTGGCGGTCGAAGAGGCATGGCCCCGTCTCGGCTCGCAGGGCGAGCCGGTGAAGTCAACCAGCATCGTTCGCTCGGAGCTGCGGCGTTTGGGCGCCGATGAAGCTGCATGACGTATAGGTTCATCGACAGGTTGCTCGGACGTACTAGTGATGTCCAGGCGGGGGATCTGGTCCTCGGCAGATTCATGGTCGAGCCGCTGGGCGATGACTCCACCTTCTTGAACTCCGTTGCCATAGCGCAGCCCAGCTTCTGCGTCCCCGATCTCCGAGGGCACTGGCAGTTGATGGAACCGGGGCGCGAGCGAGTCGAAGGAACGATGTCGCGGGCGCAGGTTCTTGACCGGCTGGATGTAACTAGCATTCTGGATGTCGGAAAGAGCGTCAGGGAGGTACTCGCTTCGGGCGGCACTTGGCTGGATGTGCTCGACGTGTCTCCCCTGGTTCCGGGAATGTCTGAACGAGCGGAACTGCAGGAGTTCGAGAAGTTGCTCGCGGACCGTCTCGGCCATCTCGTCGAAGTCTGTCAGCGACCCCGGACCCACCTCAGGGTGGAGGTTGAGCGAACAGCGGTGGCTAGGGCCCGGCGGCTTGCAACGCAGGCATCCAGCTATCTCGCAGCGCATACCGAGGATTGGGACCGCCCGACGCTGCGTTCCGTCATACCCAAGCGCATTCTCTCGTTGGTCCGAGAGGACCAGTTCGATATCTACGAGAACAGGGTCGCTGTCCGTCTCGTCGATCATCTGGACGCGTACCTCTCGCGCCGCGTGACCGAGGTCTCCAGGCTGCTGCGCCTGTTCAACGAAGTCGGGGATCACAGCTCCACGGCAGGACAGGGGTCACACTGGCGGCAGAAGCGGGTCTACCAACTCTGGGGCGACTCGCTCGATGCCGGAGAGGCGCGCCGCAAGGCCGAGCGGACTCTCGAGCAACTGAAGTTCCTGAAGTACTCGGTGTCCGGCCTGATGGACTCAGTGTTGTATCGCGAGGTGCCGCGGCGGGCATTCGTGAGCACGACGCTCACGATGACGAACATTCTCGCGAACGACGTCCATTACCGCAGGGTGACGGAAGTCTGGTTGGCTTGGGCACGCCTTGGGCTCGAGCAATCGCCTAGACCGGACAAGCACTTCGAAGAGATGCAGGAGCTCTGCCGCTGCTTCGGGGCGTTTGCGCTCCTGCTCGTCATCAGAGGGCTGGACCAGCTTGGCATCGAACCCGTGGACCTGTCGCGGGCTCTCGATGGTGACGCGATCGACCTTGAAGGGCGGGGCACACGAGTCCGACTCTCCTGGTCATTGATCGACGGCACGTTGCGCCTATCGATCGATGGCGCGAGGCCCTTGCGAATCGTTCCGATCCCCGGGTCGCTCGCGATGTTCGGAGACGACGACCTGGCCAGATTGATTCTCGATGCCGATGAGGTCGCGACCCACGAGGAGATCACGCTGGTGCTCTATCCGAGCCCTTCGTCTGAAGCGGCTCTTCGACGCTTAGCCCCGGTCCACGCACATCGGCTGAATGCTCTTTCGCACGAGGTCGCCGAGCGGGGTCGGGCGCGTGCGGGATTCCTGCCCGTCTCTCCATGGGACTTGTCCAGCGTCGAGCGCGTCGCCCGCGAGCTTCGATGGGTCATCACAGCGCCGCGGTTCCTTGCTTATCCGCCGTTCATAGCCAATCGTCCGACACCCAACATCGTGGACAGCGCAGCATGGCTCGAGGCTGCCGGCACCGGCGTATTCGTCACCCGAGCGCCTGAAGTGCATGAGGATCTCCGGCTTGCAGAGCGGCTTGCCACTCAGCGGAAGAGGCTCGAGGCTCTGGAGGACGAGCACGAAGACGTATCCCAGCAGCTACGACTGGCGGTGCGAGATGGCGGTGCGAGCGGGCCGCTGAACGCTCGCAAGAAGGCGTTGAACGCCTCGACCACCGACCTTCGATCGCAGATCGATTCCCTAGCCGACTTCTCGAGAGCGCTGGAAGCCGCCATCGAACTCGTGAAATCGCTGCTCTCTTGCCCAACATGCGGGACCATCGCCGACACGAGGCGGGACTTCACGGGCGGCCGTGGGCATCGTTTCTCCTGTGTGTGCCCCGATTGCTCCACCAAGTGGGGGACGGAGGCGTGCCCGAGCTGCAAGGCGTGGATTCCCACCTTGATGCCTGCCGTGAGTTCTTGGGCCGCTCGCGACTCGACGGTGGGGTGGCTGGATCGTTTTCTTGGAGCGGATGTCCTTGCCGTCCCCTACAAGACGGAACATGGCGCGGTGGGCTTTGTGTGTCCGTCATGCGGGAATGGATGCGAGGCCTACATGGCATCTATGGAGCGTGAACCGCCCCGGCCTTCGTCGAGACCGGTTGGCGTAAGTCGGGACGGCACGGCTTGACGCACGTTTCGATTCTGGGGTCGGCTCACTGGGCTCGTAGAACCACGTGGCCGCAATGCCGGCGAACAGTCTCGCCGCTGCCGGCGCAACCATCAGCCGTCAACGCCGGAGCGGGCTGCCGTGGCTCACGCCGTGAGCCAGCGGGGCGAGACACTGGCTCCCGATTCCCACCGAGAGTTCCGAGTTGCCGATGAGTGCCCGCCCGATGCCGCCGACTGCACAGGAGCGGCCGTGACTGCGCAGGTGGCCGAGAGGTTCATCGGTAGCCGCAGGCCGTGCCCGTTGCACAGCCTCCCGCTGACTCGCAGTGAGGCAGCGACTGAAACGACGAAACATGTAAGCACGACATGACAGCTCAGATCGCCGAAAGGCTTCGCTATCAGGGGGAGGATGTGGCGATGTGCACCAACCCCCTCAGCGACTTCTTCGCTATGGGCGGGTTCAACCCACGTTTCGAATCGAACTGCACGGCACTGTGGCGCGGCTACGTAGGGCGATGGGAGATCGTCGATGGCAGGCTCTATCTGATCGAGCTGCACGGAACCTTGGAGGATGGAACTGAAGCCTCCGTTGCCACCATCTTCCCGGACTTCCCCGGCCGAGTATTCGCGCACTGGTACTCCGGCACGATCCGCATCCCTCAGGGCAAGCAGCTCGAGTACGTTCACATGGGCTACGGCAGCACCTTCGAGCGAGACCTGTTGCTCAGCATCGAGCGTGGCGTCGTGAAGAACACTCGGGTACGCCACAACGGAAAGGCAGAGTCCGAGAGCGCCCCTGAAGGCTATGAAGTCGGGGCCATGACCGTGTTCCCTCGGGCCAAGAAGAACGATGCGGAGGGCGCGTGATCTACCTATATTGGTACCTGGGGATCGGCGTCGCGGTTCTCGCCGTTGTCTTCAGTGCGCACCGGCTGACAAAGAAGGACGAGCCGGAATCGCTTCGTGACCTTCTGGATGCGGTAAACCCCGACCGAAAAAAGCTGTCGTACCGAATCCTGAACAGCCTGGTGGTGCCCGTGCTCGCCGCCATTGCCGTCGTGGTCGCCTGGCCCGCTGCCCTCTACTTGAAGGGCAAGGAGATCTTCGGGAAGAAGAGCCTGTCTGCGCTGAACGCAGAACGTCAGTTTGCAGTGGAGCGCAGTCACTTACAGGAGCGTCTGACTGTTCTGCAGATCGAGACACGTGAGGTGGTCACGGACCCGTTGGGCGCGGTCCCGGACCTGCCGTTCGGCCACTTGAATGCGGCTTGGAAGGCCTTCGTTGAAGCCGTCGGAGCGGACGATGAACTTTGGTCCTTTACGGCGCGTTGGCAGACGAAGTGGGGGCGCAAGGAAAGCAGAACTGGATATGTCGTTGTGCGTGGTGGTGTTCCGGCCTCCTACTTCTTGACCATGTGGACGGAGATCGAGGATGAGCCGGAGAGTGACCAAGGCGCTATGCCTCCACGGGCCGGCGCGGTCTACGGGGCGAGCGCGGACATGGCTAGACGGTGACTCTCAGCCGCATCGCTCGGACGGCATCATGACGGTAAAAATTAAGGCGAGAATGTGACTCGCGACAATGGCTTAGGGCGTTTGATGCCGACCCTTCCCGGGCGCCTCGCTGACCGACATGGACCCGCATCAACGGCGGCGGCAACGGTCGCGCGAGTCGATAGATGCCGATAGATTTCGAAAGCTGGCCATCGTGGAAGCGCCGACTGTCCTCGATAGATGTCGATTGATGGTGAATGCTGCGCTCGGGGATCCCAGTCAGAATGACGGTAAAGATGACGGTAAAACGCAGCCGTTGCGAGGCAAGCATCAAGCCAGACAACGACTTACCGAAGCTGTTGATGATTGAGTGGGAGTGAAGAACATGGTGTAGGAGCCATCGTCGGTGATCGAGATCTCACCTGGGAATGGAGCTGCACTCCACTCGTAAGGCAAGGGCTTCTCGGTCTGGCTCGCTGGCGACACCATCAGCGCAACCCTCAGACGGTTACCCACCGGGTTTGTCAGGGTCGATCCCCAAGTCACAGCGTATGTACCTGCCCTCGCAATTCGCCACTCAAGACCAGCGCCTGGCCGCCCGGGTGATGCGTGAGCACCCGCTGGCCAGCCTGATCACGACCGACGACGCGGGCCTGCCGTACGTGTCGCATCTGCCCTTGCATCTGCAGCACGAAGACACGGGTTTTCGCCTGCTCGGTCACATGGCCCGGCCCAACGTCCAATGGCGCCACCTGCAGCAGCATGCACGCGCGCTGGTCACCTTCATGGGGCCGCACGCCTACATGTCGCCCAGCGTCTATCCGGACCGGGCGCGCGTACCCAGCTGGAACTACGTTGCCGTGCATTGCAGCGTAACCGCGCGCCTGCTCGACCACGACGATGCGCACGCCAAGGACGCACTGCTGAAATGCCTGATCGGTGATCACGAACCTGCCTATGCCGCCCAATGGCGCGACATGGAAGGCGAACTGGCGCGCAAGCTGCTGGCCGGTATCGTGGCCTTCGAGCTGCAGGTCGATCACTGGCAGTGCAAGATCAAGCTCAACCAGCATCGTCCGGAATCCCATGCGGCGCTGCACGCCGCGTACCTTGGTGGCGGCGCCCAGCAGCAGGCGCTGGCCGACTGGATGGTCAGGCTCGGGCTGGTGGGCGGCTCGTCGGCACCGTCAGGCGGTCCGGACGACCCCTGTGACTCAAACGCCGATTCGTGAACGTTTTTCAGCATCAGGCCTTGTAGATCATGCGCCAGCAGCTACAAAAACAGGAGTTATTCGGGTGGGCGAGGACCGCCTGACCGACGATCAGGCCATGCGCCTGGCGCTGCAGCAGGCGCAGGCCGCGGCGGCGCTGGGCGAGGTGCCGGTGGGCGCTGTCGTGGTCAGGGATGGTCGCGTCATCGCCAGCGGCCACAACGCGCCCATCGGCGCGCACGATCCGACCGCCCATGCCGAAGTGGTGGCGCTGCGGGCGGCGGCGCAGGCGCTGGGCAACTACCGGCTGGACGGCTGCACGCTGTACGTGACGCTCGAGCCCTGCGCCATGTGTGCCGGCGCGATGCTGCATGCCCGGCTGGATCGCGTGGTGTTTGGCGCCAGCGACCCCAAGGCGGGCGCTGCGGGGTCGGTGCTGGACCTGTTTGCCGAAACGCGCCTCAACCATCAAACCGAGGTGCGCGGCGGCGTGCTGGCGCACGAATGCGCGGCGCTGCTGCGCCAGTTCTTCAAACCGCGGCGGATCAACCGCGACCCGCTGCGTGACGACGCCCTGCGCACGCCCGATACCGCCTTCCAAGACTTGCCCGGCCACCCCTGGCCGCCGCACTACGTGAGCGATCTGCCAGCCCTGGCCGGGCTGCGCCTGCACTGGGTGGACGAAGGCCCGCCGGACGCCCCGCTTACCTGGCTGTGCCTGCACGGCAACCCGGGCTGGAGCTATCTGTATCGCCACATGATGGCGGCATTTGCCGCCGCCGGGCACCGCGTGGTGACGCCCGACCTGATCGGCTTCGGCCGCAGCGACAAGCCCAAGAAGGAGGGCACGCACCGCTTCGACTGGCATCGTCAGGTGCTGCTCGAATTCATCGAGCGGCTGGACTTGCAGCGCATCGTGCTGGTAGTGCAGGACTGGGGCGGCCTGCTGGGGCTGACGCTGCCGATGGTGGCGCCCGGGCGCTACCTGGGCCTGCTGGCCATGAACACCATGCTGGCGACGGGCGATGCGCCACTGCCGGCCGGCTTCATCGACTGGCGCCAGTGGTGTGCCGAGCGTCCGGCTTACGACATCGCGCGCCTGCTGGCGCGTGCCGAACCGTCGCTCAGCGCGGCCGAATGTGCCGCCTATGCGGCCCCGTTTCCCGATGCCGGGCACCGCGCCGCCACGCGCGCCTTCCCGCGCCTGGTGCCCGCGCATGCCGACCAGGATGGCGCCGCCATCTCGCGCCAAGCGCGCGACTTCTGGCGCCATCAGTGGCGCGGGCACAGCCTGCTGGTGGTTGGCGCGCGCGACCCGGTGCTGGGTCAGCCCGTGATGGCGGAGCTGGCGGCGCTGATACGCGGTTGCCCACCGCCCTGGGTGCTCCCTGAGGCGGGGCACTTCGTGCCCGAGCACGGGCGCGCCATCGCTGAACGCGCCCTGCAGCACTTCGGCGCTGCCCGAGGATCGACCGCAGCCCTATAATTTTGATAGCTGCCGGCGCGCGCCTGGAAAGCGCCGCAAGCCGTTTTTTTCAGAAGACCGATCATGGCACACATCTACATCTATTCGCCCTCCGGCGCCGTGCGTGACCGCGCCGCCTTCCGCCTTGGCGTGCGGCGCCTGCAGGCGCAGGGTCATGAGGTGGAGATCGACCCGACGGCGCTGGCGAGTTGGCAGCGCTTTGCCGGCGACGACGCCACGCGCCTGGCCGCCATCGGCCGTGCGGCGGCCAGCGGCGCCGACGTGGCGCTGATGACGCGCGGTGGCTACGGCCTGAGCCGCCTGCTGCCGTCTTTGCCGTACCGCCAGCTCGCCCGGGCCATCGCCAAGGGCACGCGCTTCGTGGGATTCAGCGACTTCACCGCACTGCAGCTGGCGCTGCTGGGCCGCACCGGCGCCGTGACCTGGGCGGGCCCGGCGCTGTGCGAAGGCTTCGGCGGCGCCGGCACGCCGGGCTCGGCCAAAGGCGAGCGGGCGGCGCCGGACGACATCATGCAGGCCTGCTTCGACGATCTGCTGTCGGGTGCAGGCGAGGGCAGTGGCTGGCGCCTGCCTTCCTCGGATGTCCTGGCCCTCAACGGCCGGCAAGGCGCGCTGGCGCAGGGCGCGCCGCTGTGGGGTGGCAACCTGACGGTGCTGCTGTCGCTGCTGGGCACGCCGTGGTGGCCGGCGGTCAGGCACGGCGTGCTGTTCCTGGAAGACGTGGGTGAACACCCGTATCGCATCGAGCGCATGCTGGCGCAGCTGCTGCACGCGGGGGTGCTGGCGCAGCAGAAGCTGATCGTGCTGGGCCAGTTCACCGACTACAGCCTGAGCGCGCACGATCGCGGCTACTCGATGGCCAGGGTGGTGGAATGGCTGCGCGCCAACCTGAAGGTGCCGGTGCTGACCGGCTTGCCCTTCGGTCATGTGCCCACCAAGGTGCTGTTGCCGGTGGGCCAGCCGGTGCAGGCGCTGATCGAGGGCAGGGATGCGCTGCTGCTGTGGGGGCACTTGCATTAAGGGCCAGCCAGCATCCACCGGCCCATGGCAGAGGCAGCGGGCTGGCCGTTCGCGCGACGGTGGGCGTATCAGAAGCGCGACAGAGAAGAAGGGCGCGATGCCATGCCCTTGGGCAGGGTGCCTTCGAACAGGACCGACAGACTGACCATGCGGGTGCGCGCCAACTGCTCGCCGTGCAGACCGGCCAGGGCCGCCATCAGATCAGCACGCGCATACCAGAGGGCCAGCGAATCGCCCGCGTAGCGGATGCGGCGGGCCACCTGAGGGTGGCTGTGCTCACCCTGTTCACCCAGCATATCCAGCATCGCCACTCGAATGTCTTCCACTCGATAGGCCATGCGCTCAGGGTCGGGCGTGGAGCCGGACAAGCGCTCGTACAGGGCAGTGAGCCCGCCGTGCTTGAACCATCTCATCGGCTTGTTACCAATAGGGGTTTCGGATAACTGTTGGTAACCATACTAGTGCAAATTCCCCAACTGCGCCATTGGCGTTGTTGACCAGGCCTGAAAAGAGAAAAAAATACAACGCCCAAATCGGTTCGCCTGCCACGTGCGTCGGGCGTGCGACGCTCACGTGCTACCATTTTTACAATGCACGGCATGCTGTGATCAGGGTAAACACGGAGGAGCAGGGCGCCCGATCACCGAGGCAGCCAACCTATTGCTATGAGCGCTCCAGTCACCATGGTTTTCGTCGATCTGGCCGACAGCACGGCTGCGTATGCCGCGCTGGGCAATGCCCCGGTCGCCGAAGTTGTCTCCAAGGTCACGCAGTGGATCGGGCGCGTCTGTGATGCCCACCAGGGGCGCATCGTCAAGTATCTGGGCGATGGGGTGCTGGCGCAATTTGCCGACGCGCAACAGGCAATCGAGGCGGTGGTTTTCATGCAGCAAAGCCACACCGAACGCCTGCGCAAGTGGCCCGAGCCGCTGCACATGGGTCTGAAGATCGGCATGGCCTGCGGCCCGGTCGTGCACAAGGATGGAGACACCTACGGTGACCCGGTGAACCTGGCTGCCCGCCTGTCCGATCTGGCAGGGGCGCACACGATCTGGGCCGACGACACGGTGATCACACACCTGCGACAGACGCATCCCCGGAACTCGCCCGTCGTCGACAAGGTGCGCTACCGTTCGCTCGGGTTGATACGCGTGCGCGGTCTGGCCCAGCCCCAGTCGGTGTTTCAGATCGAATGGAACGAAGAGCTGTCGTCCGATCTGATGACGGTGCGCGGGGCGTTGCACGATCTTTCGCGGGATGCGCAGTCCAGCGGCGCCAGCATTGCGTTGGCTTGGCTGGGCACGTCCAGGGTGTTTTCGGTGTCCGACATGTCGGTCACCATCGGGCGGACTCCCGACAGCAGTTTCGTCGTCAGCGATCAGCGGGTATCGCGCACGCACGCGCGCATCGAGTTCATCAACGGCAGTTTCATGCTGTCGGACGTCAGCAGCTTTGGCTCCTGGGTTCGCTTCGCCGACAAGCCAGAAGCTGAGATTCTGCTGCGTCGCAACCAGTGCATCCTGCATGCCGCCGGCGAGATCGCCTTGGGCGCGCCGTTCAGCGATTTCAGCGCCGCCACCGTGGCGTTCGACGTCGCCGCAGGTCAGCTGGCGCCGCTCGGCAGGGCGGCGACCCGATCGCTGTTCGGCGATTCGACGCAGAGCTGAGCAACCCTGCGCTTTGATTTTACCTTAATATTAACATAATACACAGAGGCGGCGCGCAGCATCGAAAAGCGCCGCGCGGGTAGCGGGTTCCTTCACCCGTTCCGCAGTCTGATCGATGATGATTGCCTCGGGCCGTTCCCCGATGATCGATGCGACCCGGAGGGCCGTTTCTTCCTTGAGCGTGAGCGTGTGCCCGTTGCGGATTTCACTCATTGCCGATCGAGTGATGCCCAGGGCTTTGGCGGCGGCGTAATCGCTTTCGATCGACCGTACCCGCTTGACTCGATCGACCCATTCAACTGCCTTCATAGGTGGCGCCCTTTCAGGTTGAGGTGCCCGTATGGTAGTTGCGCAACACTCTACGTCAAGTGTCAGGTTTCACTTGACGTTCCACACGTCATGTAACACCATACGCAGGTCTGCCCGGGCTGACTCCAGTTCTTCCCTGAACCCGGCAGGTTGGCGCCCGCTGAACCCGGGCAGACCCCGCAAGGGCGCGCCGGCCTACACACACAAGAGGGCGCCACCCATGACCGATTCGACGAACATAGAGCTGCATGACTTCCTCGGCGCGCGCTGGTACGTGCGCCGCCTGGGGCGTGACGGTTCAATCACTGTCACCAGTCAGCAGCGGCGCGCCCGGTGCTTCGCGCCCGGCCGGGCCGCCGAATGCGCCGGCCGTATACGCGCCGACTTCGCAGCGCTTTACACGCGCGCCGATGTGGTGGCTTCGGAGGTGGCGCGATGATGTCGAGCGTGAAAGTCGGTGGAGCGACCATCAGTTTCTATGCGCTGGGCGTTGATGTTCACGTATTGATCCGTGTCGGCTTCATGCACTTTACGCGGCGTCTTTCGGTGTGCCAGGTGGCAAGCATCGGCGCCGCGCTGGCGCTGGTGCTGGATTCCCCGCCCCGCCAGGCGGCGGCGCATCGGGTGAGCCTGAGCGACGCCGGCGAGTGGCTGGAAGTGGCGCGCGACGGTCAGGGCCTGCCTGAGCTGTCGATCTTCAGTCCGGCCTGGGGGGCATGGCGCGCCGGTGCGAAGCGCGACACGCTGGCGGCGCTGGCCTACGCGCTCGAAAGCGCAGCCGATGAAGCGGCGTGCGCGCGTATTCGTGCCGAAATAGTGCCCCGTCCGTGATCCGCGCTGCACATGGCGCGCAGTCAATACGGGCCGGCCGCTGGTGCGCCAGGCGGCGCAGAACCGCGTCTGGCGGCGCTTCATACCCCGCAGTTCCTGCGCCTTGAGGCGGTTGAGCTGGTGATTCTGCTGAACGTTCGACGCGACCCGCTGGCCGTGCATCTTTACCTGCTGCTGCTGGCGCAGATGCGCTACACAGAGGGGCATTTTCTGGGCACCTACGCGCGCCTGATGGACCTCATGACGCCACCGGCGCCAGAACGCGGCCGGCGCCGCGGCGGGCCGACATACAAGCGGGTGCGCGACGCGCTGGCCGACCTGGTAGAGGCCGGCCTGGTGCGGCGCGACGAGAGGAACGAATCTCAGGGCCAGCTGCGACTGTGGCTGGCCGCGCGAGGGACCGCAAAGACCAAGAAAAAGACCGCCTGAAGGCAACCACACACACAACGCCCGCGAGGCTTGAGAGCTTCGCGGGCGTTGCCGTTTCTGGCGCATTAAAGGGCAGGGTTTAGGGCAGGGTACACGGTAGCGGGTGGCATCTTAGAGCGCGCGCCTAGACTGCGGAGCATGCTATAACACCGATAGCAAATGGCGGAATTAGGGCAGGGTATAGGGCAGGGGTATCACTGAGTTTTTCTTTAACTATTACGCGCGCGTGGAGCTGGGAAATCCACCGACTTGTTCACCGACTTATCCACAACAGCGCCTACGGCGCGCGCAACGCAAGCGCGCCTGCTGCGCGGCGCGCACCAGTAGCGGCGCCGTGCCGAAACGTGGGCCCGCGCGCACGCATGCGCCGCTTGCTTGTCAGTGAATCGTGATTGGGCGACCGCGTGACGAATGCAGCGCATAGGAAGGGCTACAAGCCATTTTTTTTAAGTGCCTGGGGGGTAGGGTGCAGCCGTGCCAAAATAGCGCGCCAGGGCGCCACCTGCTGCTACGTGAGGAGAGCGAGCATGCATGTTTGGCAGCAAGTCCTGTTTTCGGCTAAAGGCGCCCGCAAGGGTCAGGCCGGCGTGGTGGTGAAGGTCAATGAAGCCGACCCTTCCTTGGTGTTCGTCACCTGGGACGCCGACGGCGCCACCGAGGAATGCGCAGCGGCTGACCTTCGGGTGCTGTAATGCCGCTGATCGGTCACACACGATGCACCGACCCGGAATGCGGCGCCGCCGACATTCCGGTTTACCGCACATCCGGGGGCAAGGTGTACGCGGCCTGCCACCGATGCGAAATGACGCAGCAACCCAAGCCGGGCAGCGCAGGACATCGGCGCTTGATGCGGCGCACGGTGCTGGTGGAATCTGAGGGCGATCCGCCGGCGCCGGCCGCAGCGCCGCGCGCCCCGGCCGACGATGGCGAGCCGGCCGCGCCGCCGGCGATCAAGAACCCGCAGCGCATGGCGCGCGTTGGCTTTCAGTTGGGGACACTATGACCGAGCCGGTAAATCTTGAGCTGGCGCAGCTGGCGCGCCTGGACTTTGACGATGCCGATGGCGGCGGCGCGCTGCCGCCAGGTGGCGCGGAGGCCGGCGCCGCCGGTGAGCCTGGAACGGCGGCGCTTGATGCGGCGGTTTCGGCGCTGGCCCTGGGCATCCTGCGCACCATGCGGACCCTGATTGCGCGGCGCCTGGATCGTGTCCCATCGCGTGGTGTAACTCCACAGCCCGGACAGGCTGGGATGCAC